>Ga0255753_1000974_pt1 | contig 35540 bp, 35 predicted proteins | sample 041ome_10_FD_179953 | JGI IMG/M metagenome (GOLD analysis project Ga0255753, IMG submission 179953) | Coastal salt marsh microbial communities from the Groves Creek Marsh, Skidaway Island, Georgia - 041412US metaG (version 2) | ecosystem: Environmental > Aquatic > Marine > Intertidal zone > Salt... | reverse complement strand
GACCTCAACGACACGGTTGATTACGTCGCCTTAAACGCTATCGCCAAGGAAGAAATGGCCGTCCGCGCCAAGCTCCTCGAAGTCGTTTGTCAGCGCATCATTGACCGAATCATGAACGAACACCCGTCGGTTCAAAAAGCGTGGGTCAACGTCGCAAAACTCAACCCACCCATCAACGGGGATGTGGAGCGAGTCGCCCTGACATTTACCGCAGAGCGATAGACAAAAATTATCTCGAGGCCGTTCGGATTTTTCCATTATTTTTGGCCTCCCTAAGGTTCCGTGGCCGAGTGGCTAGGCACTGGTCTGCAAAACCAGCTACAGCGGTTCGAGTCCGCTCGGAACCTCAGAATAAGAAAAGCCCCGGCTCGCGATGCGAGCTGGGGTTTTTTAGTTGGTGCGGCGCCAAGCTTGCTTGAGCGCCGGGGCAACTAAAAAAGACCAAGGACTTTGCGCAGCAAAGGACCGGGGCGTTCTTACTGACCTTAGGTGACCACGCGGTCCGCCGAGCGAAGCGAAGGCAATCCGCGCCAACAAAAAACCCCGAACCAAAGGCCCGGGGTTGTAGATCTGTTGTGTTGTGCTTTACAACAAGTAGTCGGTCGTCATCCAAGTGCTTTGGCCCCCAGAAATCACATTACCGAACAACTGTTTTTGGTCCGTTCCTGTCGCTACTAATGTGCGAATAGAAAACGAGCGAAGCGCGTCATGAACACTTAACGTAGCCACGGCACTGTCCTTTCTTCCGGTAAACGGCAAGTAATCAGGACCGCGCTGGCAAGAGGCGTTGATGTTTACACGACATACTTGGTTCACCATGTTGTCCACGGCATAGGCAATGGTCAATTCATTATCGCTAAACAAACTACACTGCTGTCCGCAATCGGACGCTGCTATAGAGGACATAACCTCTTCAAGATCTTCGTATTCCACGATAGGGACCACTGGTCCGAACTGCTCTTCGTGGAAGATGTCCATCTCGTCGGTCACCGGATACAATACAGCCGGGAAAAAGGCGGTATCTGAAACGCGGCCTGCGTTCTTGTTGATCACCTGCGCGCCCTTATATACGGCATCATCTACATACGCTTCCATCTGCTCTACTTTGTTGCGCTCTGGCAGCGGAGTGAGCATACAGTCTGTTTCTGGGTGGTCGAGCACGAGGGCGTCCACCGCCGCTGTAAACTTGGTGCGGAACTCTTCAGATACGCTCTTGTGTACAAACAATAGTTTCAATGCTGTACAGCGTTGGCCGTTGTAGCTCAGGGCCCCGTTTACACATTCCTTAACCGCTTGGTCAATATTCGCGTCGTCAAAAACGATGGCTGGGTTTTTAGCTTCTAGTCCCAACACCTGTCGTAAACGGTTTGGTTTTGGGTGCTGCGCGACCAATGCGTTTGAGCTTTTCGAGTTTCCAATTAAAGCTAAGACATCCACGTCACCTGTTTTCATAATCGGACCTGCCAAAGTGCGTCCGCGACCGAACACGATGTTCACCGCTCCCGGAGGGAAAGCCTCCTTGAACGCCTCGATGAGCGGTGTCAATAAAAGCACGCCGTATTTAGCGGGCTTGAAGACTATGGTGTTCCCCATAATCAGGGAAGGAATAAGCAAACAAAAGGTCTCGTTTAGCGGGTAGTTGTAAGGGCCTAAACATAATACAACGCCCAGCGGCCCGCGACGGATTTGGGAAATCACCCCGTCCTTGCTGGCGACGTGTGAACCGCGTCGCTGCAGCTCCTTGTACTCTTCGATAGTATCGTTAATGTAGTCCACCGTACGGTCAAATTCTTTGTAGGCGGAGCTCTTATTCTTCGCAATCTCCCACATCAACAAAGTGCTAACCTCTTCGCGCTTTTCTTTCATCAACGCCACAAACTTCTCCATGGCGGCGATGCGCGCAGCTGCACCGGCGGTTGGCCAATATCCACGGCCATTGTTATATGCCTTTTTAGCTGCCGCTAGGGCCTTAAGACCCGCTGCTTCGTCCAATGCTGGGGACTCGCCGAGGTATACTTTATCGGTAGTCCCATTAGCTTTAACAGCACCCATTGGGCTATATACTTTCTCAAAATCACCGTTCCAAGTGTGGGTCTCTCCGCCCACTAGGTATTGGTTCCAGCGAAATGGTTTTGGTGCGTCAAACTCTGCGATAGGATTGTGTTTCGAGCTTGCTTTCATCTTGTTCTCAGTTTATTACCATATATAAGGCGCGGTTCAGGTTTATGTTCACGCCGGGTTAAATGTAAAATAACCCGATTAGAATTGAAGCCCCTGTGATATGCGTTACGAACAACGGTTGTAAATTGGAGCAAATTCTTCACAAATGAACCTATACCCCATTCACACTGGGAACTTTAAACTCGACGGCGGCGCCATGTTTGGAGTGGTGCCCAAAGGCCTCTGGGAGCGCACAAACCCTGCGGATGAACGCAACCTTTGTACTTGGGCCATGCGCTCTTTATTGATTGAAAACGGGGACCAATTAATCCTCGTCGACACCGGCATCGGCAACAAACAAAGCGATAAGTTTTTCAGCCATTACTTCCTTCACGGCGACCATAGCCTCGACGCATCATTAGCCGCTCATGGTTTTAATCGCGACGAAATAACCGACGTATTCCTCACCCACCTTCACTTTGACCATGTAGGGGGCGCTGTGCAGTGGAACGCCGACCGCACGGGCTACGAACCGGCCTTCAAAAACGCCAATTATTGGACCAACGAGCGCCATTGGAATTGGGCCACCAAACCCAACGCCCGAGAACGCGCTAGCTTCCTATCAGAAAACATTCTGCCCCTCGAAGAAAGTGGGCAAGTGAAATTTATCGACGCCCCAGAAAACGAGCATCGCGTGAGCACACCGCTGGGCTTCGATGTCTTCGTGGTCAATGGCCATACCGACGCACAGATGTGTCCCATCCTGCCTTACAAAGGCCAAACGGTTGTCTTCATGGCCGATCTTCTGCCTTCCACGGGACATATTCCCCTGCCGTATGTGATGGGCTACGATACTCGGCCCCTGCTCACCCTTGACGAACGCACCCTCATCTTTACCGAGGCGGCGGAAAAGGGCTACCATTTATTCCTCGAACACGACGCGTATAATGAAGTTTGTACGTTACAAATGACAGAAAAGGGTCCGCGACTTTTGGGCAACGGACGCCTCGATCACTTTTTTGGATAACTCCTACATACAATGAAAAAACTCCTCCTTGCATTTTTTGTCGGCCTAGGCTTAAGCGCCCATGCCCAATATTGGCAACAGGCCGTGCACTACAACATGGACATCACCATGGACGTAGTAAATCACCAATACGACGGTGCACAACAAATCACCTATACCAACAACAGCCCCGACACCTTGCACAAGGCGTATTTCCACCTCTACTTCAACGCCTTCCAGCCGGAAAGTATGATGGATGTGCGTTCACGCAATATTGCCGATCCAGACCGCCGAGTGCGCGATCGAATCGAAGGGTTGGGACCTGATCGCATCGGGTATCAAAACGTGCGCGTCCTCACCCAAAACGGGAACCCTTTGCGCTGGGACGTACAGGGCACCGTATTGAAATGCGAGCTCGCTGAACCCCTGCTGCCTGGGCAGTCCACCGTATTCACGATGGCGTGGGACGCTCAGGTTCCAGAGCAGATTCGTCGCTCGGGCTGGAACAATAAGGAGGGTATTGAATTTACGATGACCCAATGGTACCCGAAATTGGCCGAATACGATGAAGACGGCTGGCATGCAGACCAATACGTAGGTCGCGAATTCTATGGGGTTTGGGGATCGTTCGATGTGAAAATCCACATCCACCGCGACTATGTATTGGGCGGTACCGGTTACCTGCAAAACCCAGAAGATGTGGGTTTTGGTTATGGCGGCGTTAAAAAGGTTCGCATCGGGAAAAACGAACTTCGCACCTGGCATTTTAAAGCAGATAAAGTCCATGATTTCGCTTTTGCCGCGGATCCGGACTATGTACACAAGCAGCTGCAAATTGAAAACGGCCCACTGGTCCACTTGTTGTACGACCCTGAGACGGCAAACGAAGTGAATTGGGACGAAATCCAAAAAGGCTACCTACAGGGGTACTTTGATTTTATGGCCAAACACTTCGGCAAGTACCCCTATGATCAATTCTCCCTCATCCAAGGCGGCGATGGTGGTATGGAGTACCCCATGTGTACCATGATGCTCGGTGGCGGCGATAAGTTCGAAGGATTTACCGGACTATTCGTGCATGAGGCCACACACAACTGGTACTATGGCGTGATTGGAACAAACGAAGCGGCCTACCCCTGGATGGACGAAGGCTTCACTTCCTATGCAGAAGAAGAGTGCATGAACTTCCTGTTCAATCGCGGTGAAGAAAACCCACACCTTGGAGCCTACAGGGCGTATGTGTACCTCGACACCTCGGGCTTGCGCGAGCCCCTGAGCACCCCCGCAGACCACTTCAACCACAACCGCACTTACGGCATCAATAGCTACAGTGCAGGCGCCTTGTTCTTAAACCAACTCGAATACATTATTGGTGAAGAGGCTTTTGCTCGCGGAATGATGCGCTATTGGCAAAAGTGGCAGTTCAAGCATCCGAAACCAGAAGATTTCTTGCGCATTATGGAGGTGGAATCCGACATGGAGTTAGACTGGTACCTCAGCTATTACATGGATCAAGTAAAGAGCATTGATTATGCTGTGGCGGCTGTTGAATCTGACCGGGTGGGCACACAAATCACCCTACACCGCGTTGGACTGTTCCCAATGCCAGTAGATATAATGGTGCTTTATGAAAGTGGACGTAAAGAACTGCACACCATTCCTCTGATGAGCATGTATGGTGCCAAGCATCAAGAAGGCCTTGAGGTTCACCAACCTTGGCCCTGGACGCATCCAGAATACAAGCTGTTTATCCCCGGTAAAGAAACGGTAATTGGGATTGAGATTGATCCTTCGAAGCGCATGCTCGACATCGATCGGAACAACAACACATACGAGTAACAAAAAGCCCCGCTGATGCGGGGCTTTTCTTATTTGAACTATCGTTTTTTCGGGCCGGTACCGTATTTTTTGGCTTTATTCATGCGCTTTTTCGCGCCTTTGCCGATATTGTAGTCCTTGGCGTTCTTCGGCTTTTTCTCGTGAAAAGAAGGTCCGGGTTCGTCGCTTACGCCGTTCTTTCTGGGACTGCTTTTACTCATCGAAACTTACTACTAGTCTATCGCTCGTGGCGTGGCTTTGACAGGTTAGAATATAGCCGTCTTTCACCTCGTCGTCTACCAGTGCATAGTTCATGACCATCTCGGCAGATCCTTCCAACACTTTGGCACGACAAGTACAACAAACGGCGCCTTTGCACGCGTAAGGAACATCGGCTCCGGCATCTAAGGCTGCGTCCAAGACATAGTCCTTAGGCCCCATTTCAAAATGAGTTTCCTCGCCGTCCAACACCACGGTTACCGAAGCGCTGGCCGAAGCTCTTGCTTCAGAGGCGGCTTGAGCTTCTGTAGAAGGTGCTGAGGTGTTGAAGAGCTCAAAGTGAATATTTGATTTCGCCGTGCCCATGCTTTCAAGCTTGGCGCTTACCGTTTCGATCATCTCTTGTGGACCACATAAGTAATGTGCCGTCACCTTGTTAAGGTCAATCAGAGACTGTGCAAACTTCTCTGCTTTCGCGGCATCTATTCTTCCCTTGAGGTGATCGGTACCTTGGTCCTCTCGGCTCAATACGTGGTGTACTTCGAAGCGCTCGAGGTAAGTGTTTTTTAAATCGTCGATGGCATCTTTGAATATGATGCTATTGCTGTTCTTATTCCCATAGAAGAGGGTAAAGGTGCTTTCATCATCGCTCGCCAAAACGCTTTTCGCAATGGACATTACCGGGGTAATGCCCGATCCTGCGGCCCAGCCAACAACGTGTGAGACGGTGCCCGTAGGTGCCCAAGTAAAATTGCCTGTTGGCGCCATACTTTCAATGGCGTCGCCCGCCTTTAGATCGCGATTAGCATATGTTGAAAACTTACCTCCTTCGATTTCTTTGACCGCAACGCGCAGCTCGCCCTCGTGTGGGGCGACACAAACCGAATACGATCGACGCACCTCTTCCCCGCCAATGTCGGCTTTGAGGGTTAGGTATTGGCCTGGTAAGAATGAAAAATCTGCGCCATCCTCTGGCAAGTTAAAAGCAATGCTCACGGCATCTTCGGTCTCGCGACGCACCTCTTTAACAGTGATGGCGTGAAAATGGCCGTCGCCTTTTTCGTTCGATTCCTTCTGTAGGGATGGGCTTTCTGTGGGTTTTTTCTTGAAGAATTTAAACATGCTTCTGGATTTGTGGTGTAAAGGTAGAACGCAATATTAAACCATTAACAACCATTAGTTGTTGTGTTTTAACTTTGTAAACGACCAAATACACAGATACATGGGAACCAACATCTCTTTAGAAGAAAAGTTTCAAGCTTACGTCGACGCCGAAAACAAGGTGGAGCCGAAAGATTGGATGCCCGAAAAATACCGCAAGACTTTGGTGCGCCAAATTTCTCAGCACGCCCACAGCGAGATCATTGGTATGCAGCCAGAGGCAAACTGGATCACGCGCGCGCCATCATTGCGTGCCAAGCTCATTCTTCTTGCCAAGGTACAGGACGAGGCTGGACACGGTTTGTATTTATACAGCGCCGCTGAAACTTTAGGTACGAGTCGCGACCAAATGATTGCGGATTTGCAAAGCGGAAAAGCGAAATACAGCTCAATCTTCAACTACCCTACGCCTTCTTGGGCTGATATGGGAACCATTGGGTGGTTGGTCGACGGTGCTGCAATTCAAAACCAAGTGATGTTAACGCGCACCAGCTACGGGCCTTATGCTCGTGCCATGGTGAAAATCTGTAAGGAGGAAAGTTTCCACCAACGTCAGGGATACGAGGTCGTCATGAAATTGGCCCAAGGAACTCCTGAACAGAAGAAAATGGCACAAGAGAGTTTGAACCGCTGGTGGTGGCCTTCACTCATGATGTTTGGACCGTCGGACGACAATAGCCCAAACTCCGAACAGAGCATGCGCTGGAAGATCAAACGCAAGAGCAACGATACCCTTCGTCAAGAATTCATCGATAAAACCGTTCCACAAGCGCATTACCTCGGGCTTACCATTCCAGACCCGGATTTGAAATGGAACGAGGAGCGTGGGTCGTACGATTTTGGAGAAATAAATTGGGACGAGTTTTATGACGTTATTCAGGGCAATGGCCCTTGCAATAAGGAGCGTATTACCCATCACGTGAAAGCGCACGAAGAAGGTACTTGGGTACGTGAAGCTGCGCTTGCCTACGCTGAAAAAGAAGCCAAGCGCAAAGAAAACAGAACCTCAGCAGCCTAACCTATTACAACCGCATGAATAAGAACCACTGGAAACTGTACGAAGTCTTTGTCCGCAGCAAAAACGGACTCGCCCACAAGCACGTAGGGAGCCTTCACGCCGCCGACGCCGATATGGCCATTAAGAATGCTCGCGACGTCTACACCCGACGCTCGGAGGGCATCAGCATTTGGGTCGTTCCTTCGGACCAAATCACCGCAAGTTCGCCGGACGAAAAAGAACCGTTGTTCGCTCCTAGCGACGACAAAGTCTACCGTCACCCCACCTTCTACGACATCCCTGATGATGTCGAACACATGTAAGCCATGGGGGGAGGATGGTTAAACGGCGTGAAGCGTGACTTCACCAAAGAAGAAGCTCTAGAAGAATATTTATTTTTCCTCGCTGACGACGCCTTGATTTTAGGGCAGCAGCTCAGTAAATGGTGTTCGGCCGGTCCTGTCTTAGAGCAGGATATTGCGATTATCAATACCGCGTTGGACCACATCGGTCGCGCTCGATTGTTATACCAACATTTAGCAGAAATAAAAGGCGGTGCAACCACAGAGGATTCCCTGGCGTATTTCCGTGATCACATGGATTTCCGCAATGCATTGTTGGTAGAACAGCCAAACGGCCATTGGGGAGATTCCATTGTGCGCAGTTTCTTCATGGACACCTTCAATTTTTACCTGTACGACGCGCTGAGAAATTGTACTTATGCGCCTATTGCAGAGATCGCAGAAAAGTCCATTAAAGAAATTGCCTATCACGCACAGTGGAGCGCAGAATGGGTGGTTCGTTTGGGAGACGGTACAGAAGAAAGCCACGGGAAGGTTCAGAAAAGTATAGACGACCTCTGGATGTGGGCCGGGGAATTATTTGAATCTTCTCCTATTTTCGAGGTGTTGGATCCAAGTTTAGTGGCTTTCCCTACACTGAAATCTGCCTGGTTAAATAAGGTCGATGAGGTGCTTCAAATGGCCACGCTCGCTCGCACTGAAGATGATGCCTGGGCTCAAACCGGCGGACGATACGGAATACACTCTGCCCACCTTGGCTACATCCTTGCCGAGATGCAAAGTTTGCCGCGTACCTACCCGGACGCGACCTGGTAACAAACTCTTAACACAAGTTTTTTTCCTTGCGCCATTTTTCGGCACGAGGTTTGCACTGTCGTTTGAAAACAACGATTCTACGTGTTTTTGTGTTAAGCGAGTGAGGGCTAGAGTGGGGACTTTAGCCCTCTTTTTTTGCCCCTACTTTACTCCAAGCGAAGCAAGCAGCAAATTGTAAGAAACTAGCCACGGCCATGGAGCCGCTAATGGAGCCGCCCACCCATTCAGCTATATAATACCCCAGTGTTGCGCTGATCAAACCCTGCAGAAGGATCAACAGGGTCATTCTTTTGAGATTATCGGTGATTAAGTAGGCGCTTGCCGCAGGAACTACTAAGAAGGCAATGACCAAAATCGCACCTACGCTTTCAAAGCTCACCACGGTGGCCACCGAGGTTGCCGCCATTAAACTGTAGTGCCACAACACGGTGCGAATCCCTATGCTTTGTGCATATTCATTGTTGAAGGACGTAATCATCCAGCCTTTATAGCCCCACCAGAAAATCACCTGAATGACCAACAACAACACCAAGAGTGTCCACACTGGAGCGGGAACATTGAGGCCTAAGAACGAAGAGGTTTGAAGCGGCACAAAGGCAATTTCACCGTGCAATACACAATCTGCGTCTATATCTGCCTCGCCGGCGAATCGGGTCACCAAGATCACCCCCACGGCAAACAAAAAGGTAAAGACCGTTCCCATCGCGGCGTCGGATTGCATCTTGCCTTTGGAAGAAAAGAATTGGATCAAAAGCGTCGTCACCAGACCCATTACGATCGCGCCTAAAAACAACGGTAAGGAAGCGCGCGAACCGCTGATGAGGTAGGCAATCACGATTCCGGGAAGCACAGCATGACTCAAGGCATCGCCCATCATGCTCATGCGGCGCAACAGCAATAAGTTGCCCAACATCCCCGTGGAGGATGCTACTAAAAAGCCCGTGATTATGATCCAAAAAGCATCCATACTATGCGCCCTCTGGGACTATTTCATGAATTTCAAGCAAAGGATTAAACCTACTACACAGGCCCAATTCCTTTAAAATCTCCGCCTCTATTTCTGGCGTTAAAAAGTGCTCCATAGTATCGGCTTCGTCGTGGACTAGATGTACGCTCATCTGCATTCGGCGTTGTAAATACACCTCCCAAATCTTGTGTCGACGATCAATCTCAGCCCCGATTGCCCTGCCTTCTGTACTCAGTGTAAATCCAGTATGTACCTTCTTGACAAGGCCTTTTCTACGCAGGCGCTTAATGGTTCTGTTCCATAAACTAGGATCAAAAAATTGGCGTGCGCTAATGCTTCTGCGGTTGAAGAGTTTCCCTTGACCGCGAACTTCTAGTTGTACCGCCGTCTTCAGTAGGTTCTCTTCGTTCATTCTTCGCTTGACTAGGAGCTTGCTCCAACGCTGAAACACCACCCCTTTATTTGGAGCAAACATCATTGAAACAAAAGCAATCAAGCTGATCATCACAATGGTCCACGGTCCGGTCGGCATGCTCGAATAGCTGTAGCTGATAAGCGCGCCTAGCCATCCTGAAATAGCGCCGAAGGCGCCACTGATCAACAACATTCGGCCCAGTTTGTCGGTCCAAAACCTAGCGGCCGTTGGAGGGATAATTAACAAGGCGCTCATCATCACAATGCCCACCGCTTTTATTCCCACACTAATGCTTAAAATAGTGATAAAACTGATCAGTGTTTCAATCCATTTGGTGTTTATACCCACGCTTTGTGCAAAGTCTTGGTTGAACACGACGGCCTTTAAACTGAAATAATTCCAAACCACAATCAATAGCACTACCAGGGAAATAATGCCAAAAACCACGCTATCCTCTGGACTCATCGCTGCCGCGTTGCCAAAGATGTAATGATCTAAACCGCTTTGCTCTCTACCGTAGGTGCGCTGAATCACCGTGAGCATCACTATACCTAGTCCAAAGAAACTAGATAGCACTATTGCCAATGCGCTGTCCCCTTTGATTTTACTGTGTCTGGTGATGTAATCTACCACCCAAATGGATAACCAACCACTCATTGCCGCGCCAGAAATCAAGACCAATGGGTCCTTGACCCCGCTCAATATAAAAGCAATGAGCACACCCGGCAACATACTGTGGGCGACAGTCTCCCCGACCAGGGTTTTCTTGCGCAAAAAATTGAATGTGCCGACCGCACCGCTCACCCCGCCTAATAGCAAAATAGCTAAGGCCACGTATCGAACATTGGGGTCCGAAAGGGTGAGGTATTTAATGAGGTCGTTCAAAGTTTACTTCAGGTAAGTGGCCAACAAATTGGCATTGTATACGAGCATTTCAAGGTACGTATCTTGATCCTCTTCCGGTCCTAATGAGTCGCTTAAAAGTTCTGGTCCTAATACCACGGGGCAGCCTTTTGCCGCGCATCCGCGCTGAACACTTTCCATCGCCTGCGGGCTTACAATGTTTTCCAAGAAAATAGCAGGCACGCCTTCCGCACATATGAAGTTGACTAAATCTGTCACTTCCTTCAACCCAAATTCAGAGACCGTCGAGGCCCCTTGTAAGGTATTCACCTTCATGTTGAACATTCGCGCCCAGTAACTCAATGCGTCGTGAGTGGTCACCACCAACCTGTTTTCCACGGGAATACTGTTCACAATTGCCGATACGCTATCCGTGGTCGCCGCAATGGCTGCTTGGTATTGCTGTACGCCGGCTAAAATTTCTGAACCGCTCTCTGGATAGGCGCTTGACAAGGCTTGGCCTATATCTCCGATGATGAATTTCACGAGCTCTGTATCAAACCAATAGTGTGGATCCTTGCTTGCTGGGAAATTTGGGTCGCTAATGATGATCGAATCCGGAACGTGTGCCGCCGCGTCAATGATCAACTTGCCTTGAATCTTTTCCAAGACATCAATAATTTTTCCTTCCAAATGAACGCCGTGGTAGATGATGACATCCGCCGCACGAATGGCGTCCAAATCTTTCTTACTTGGCTTGTAAGTATGTGGATCGATGCCTTTGTCAAGCAATGCTTTTACCTCAAAACTCTCCCCCGCAATGTTGCTTACCCAATCCGTCATGATACTCGTGGTACACAAGATGATGGGTTTGCTTGGCGCGGAAGAGGGACTGTTTTCTGGGGTTGTACAGCTGGTGGCGGCAATAAGGATGGCGAGGAAAATTGGGGTAAAACGCATCTTATTTAAATTAATTCTAAATAACAAAAGTACGCAAGCCGAAGCATTTAGAAAAAAACCAGATAGAGATTTATAATTCCAACAAAAGTGGTACTCAATGTTTAATTTTATACAAATTTTGAATCTATCATGAACACGCTTCAACCGGAACACATTCTTGCTTCACTTGGAATCCAATCAAAAAATGACGGAACTGCTATTGGACAAAAATGGTCTGCATCCTCACATTACATTGGATCTTCCTCTCCTATCCAAAACCAACACCTCGCCGAGGTAAATACCACCACCGAAAGTGATTATCACAAAGTGGTCGGTGCAGCGCATCAAGCTTTTGTGGATTGGCGTAAAATCCCTGCACCAAAACGCGGTGAATACATTCGTCAGTTTGGAAATGCATTGAGAGAAAAGAAGGAAACCCTTGGTGCTTTGGTTTCTCTTGAAATGGGCAAGAGCTACCAAGAGGGATTGGGTGAGGTTCAGGAGATGATTGATATCTGTGATTTCGCCGTTGGGCTATCACGTCAATTGTATGGATTGACTATTAAAAGCGAGCGTCCTGAACACCATATGATGGAGCAATGGCACCCTATTGGTGTGGTTGGTGTGATTTCCGCATTCAACTTCCCGGTCGCTGTTTGGGCGTGGAACTTTGCCATCGCTTTGGTCTGTGGAAATACAGTGGTTTGGAAGGCTTCTGAAAAATCTCCACTATGTGCCGTCGCTTGTCAACATATTTGGAATGAAGTCGCCGCAGCTAATGATTTGCCGGATGGAATTTCAAACATTATCACCGGTGATTATAAAGTAGGGGAATGGATGACGGCGGATCATAGAATGCCTCTTATCTCTGCTACTGGTTCTTCTCGTATGGGTGCTATTGTAGGCGCTGCTGTGGCGGGAAGATTTGGTAAATCCATCTTAGAACTTGGTGGAAACAACGCCATTATCATCACCCCAAGTTGTGATCTAAAAATGACCATTACTGGTGCTATATTCGGTGCCGTAGGAACTTGTGGACAACGCTGTACTTCTACCCGCAGATTGATCATCCACGAGTCGGTATATGATACCGTGAAAAATGCCTTGGTTCAGGCGTATGGCCAATTAAAAATTGGCAACCCATTAGATGCTTCCAACCATGTAGGACCCCTAATTGACCAAGATGCCGTCAATAATTTCTTACACACCATTTCAACTGTTCAAGAAGAAGGTGGAACAGTGTTGCTAGGCGGTGAGGTACTCTCTGGCGGTATTTATGACGAAGGATTCTATGTATCCCCTTGTATTGTGGAGGCTGAAAACCACTACGAAAGTGTTCAGCGCGAAACCTTTGCTCCTATTTTATACTTGTTGAAATACAGCGGAGATATTCACGATGCTATTGCCATTCAAAACGATGTCAAGCAAGGTTTATCCAGTGCTGTGATGACTAGTGATGTTCGTGAAGCGCATATTTTCTTAAGCGAATCTGGGTCCGATTGTGGTATTGCAAATGTCAACATCGGTACCTCAGGAGCAGAAATAGGTGGTGCCTTTGGCGGTGAAAAAGAAACAGGCGGCGGACGAGAAAGTGGCTCCGATGCTTGGAAAGCGTACATGCGCCGACAAACCAATACATTGAATTATGGCAATGCCCTACCTTTAGCGCAGGGGATTGAATTCAATATTTAAATGACACATAAACAAATAGAAGTGGGGAATTTGAAAGGATCAGATTCCCCTTTCTTTTTTTTAGGTATTGGCAGTTGCTTCGTGCAACACTTCGAAGGTTTTGCCCAGCAATACCATCTACCTATATACTGCAATCCCTTAGGAACTTCTTTCAACCCTATATCTATAGGCCGGCAATTGCAATGGCTCTTCTCAAACGATTTTCCCCTCCTCCCTCCAGTGGATTTTCAAGGGATCTATCACCAATTAGACGCCGCTAATAAATTCCAACATTCCGATAGCGCGGCCCTTCAATCCACTACAGATTCGATAAGATCAGAAGTGCTTGATAGTATTAAAACACATCAAGACCATCAAAACATTCTAATACTATCTTTTGGCACTGCCCACGCTTGGATGTACGAGGATCAGGTGGTTAATAATTGCCATAAACTGCCCAACCCTATGTTCGAGAGACAACTGCTTTCTATTGAGGATATTGTGGGTTATTGGGCCCAAGTGCTTCCTGTTATTCCAGAGGATTGGACTATTATTTATACCGTCAGTGCAGTGAAATACACCAAACTAGGATGGCATGAAAACACTCTTTCAAAATCTGTACTTCACTTGGTGATTGACCAATTACTTCCTCTTCGGAAGAATAGTTATTACTTCCCAAGTTTTGAGATTGTCACAGATATTTTAAGGGATTACAGCTACTACAACGAAAAAGGAACACACCCTACAGATCAAGCCGCTGCAACAGTGATGGAACACTTTAAAACATTCCTTGATTTTAAAGACTCCTGAGGGATTAAATTTTTTAAAACTATCCTAGCTATGTAGAATGTATGATAGTTTGTTATACACTCTTTAAAGTATCTCTGGCTTCAATATAGCTAGTTTTAAAATAGCCGCCACAGAAATACTATCACGAATAGTACCGTCAAGCACTTGTTGATACAATTCAGAAAAAGGTAATTTTTCAATGGTAAGATTCTCTGAATCTTCGTGTTCAGTGGGCACAGAGGTTAATTCTTCTGCGATGTACACATAGCTCTGCTCATTGGTTACGCTATTACTTAAATCTAATTCCATTAAAAGCGACCATTGCGCTGCAATTAACCCTACCTCCTCTCGTAATTCACGCTGGGCACTTTTTAAGGGATCTTCTTGCAATGGACCACCGCCTTCTGGGATTTCCCAGCTGTACCGATCAAGAGGAAATCTGTACTGTCCGACCCGCCAGGTCATTCCATGTTCATCAATAGGAATAATTCCAATAGCGTAGTTTTTAAAAGACACTTGTCCATAAATTCCAGGGGAACCTTTAGGTGTGGATACCTGGTGATGCACTACATTAATCCATGGATTATCATAGACCTCTATGGAATCATGTATTAACCAATCGCCTCTTCTCATTATATATATAATCTTATTCTTTAAAGAAAGTTATAGTAATGTATATAGTCCGTGTATAAGTCGGATAACTTTTAGATTGATTTCATCCTATAAACTGAAGATTTACTTTATCCACTATACTTATTTTCCAATTACCCTATGTTTTAAGGATTTGTAATTTTCTATTCACAATGTGATTTTCGTTATCAACAATGAAAAGTGAAAAGGATTTTTAGAAGCTCCTGTTATTATCTAAATAATGGATGCGGATAAGTCGAGTGTAAGTAAAAACAACTCTTACAGCTGTTTTTCAATTTTTTGTTCATATCGAAATTTAGATTAAAAAAGCAAGGATAAGTTTCTAGATGATGTTCAATACTTACTCACATCTATTAACCTAGTTACAAACATCATTGTTGATATTTGTACCAAAGTTAGAGAATATGAAAATTGCTATCGGTTGTGACCATGCTGGTGTTGAAGTGAAAAGTGCCATCATCGAGTTATTAGAAGGAAAAGGACACTCAATGATTGATAAAGGACCTTTCTCTACAGAGAGTGTCGATTATCCAGATTACGGTCACCAAGTAGCTGAGGCAGTAGAATCTAAAGAAGCAGATTTAGGTGTTGTCATCTGTGGATCTGGTAATGGTATCAATATGACCGTCAACAAACACCAAGGCATTCGCGGTGCTCTTTGTTGGTTGCCTGAGATTGCTTCACTTGCCCGTCAACATAATGATGCAAACATCATTGCAATTCCTGCGAGATTCTTATCGCAAGAGGAAATCAATACCATCATTACTGCGTTTTTCGAAGCTGAATTTGAAGGTGGACGTCACGGTCGTCGTGTAAATAAAATCAGCTGCGCTTAATAGATTCTAAAAAATCTAACCTCACGCTCATTCATTCCTAAATAAGATTTAGGATCCTCTTGCCAAATGCTATGGACGTAGCGAATGGGATACGTGGATATTTTTCCACTCGGAGAAGGATATTTGGATAGTAATTCAAATAATTCTACAGCGGGGTATTCTTCTATATACATTGGAAAGACATCTTCATTCTTACCCATTGAAGAGAGAATATAATCTTGTAAAGAACCTGGATAGTAATTGTAAAAAAATAAGGTTTGCACAGGGGTGTTCACAAACCAAGGAATACTGCTATGTATATCTAATCCAGTGGAAGCAAGGGCCTTGATATTATATTTTTTGGCCAATTCATTATACAACTCCACACCTTCATATCCCCGTCGTTCTTTATGATCACTATTCTGAACCTCTAAAGACTCGGTTTGCTTAGTGATGCGAAGGACATTATATCCGGTTTTGTTCAAATACTTGGAAATAGAATCATTAAGTCCACATCCAGGATCTTGAAATAATAAAACCGTTGGCCTTTGTGACCTACCCTGTTGTTCAACGTTATAATTAGGTAGGTTTGTAACGATCGTTTGTTGTGTTGAACAACTAGAAACTAGCAATGAGAATACCAGGAAATATAAAATCCTATTTACAACGCTTATTTTTACATAAGTTATTGTATTACAGTGTTTTATATTTAATAATCTCTGCATTCTTACTCTTAATTATTGTTTTCACAAACTACGCCTTTTTTCCGCCATTAGAAGAGTTTATTAAAGGAATCAAGGCTATTACTATACTATGGGGTTTGGGTTTACTCATTGGTCCTATCCGATTATTAGGATACTACCTAGCGACTTTTATACTTCCCATCACCTATTTTTCTAAAGCCTTACAGAAGTATGATGAAGGGCGATGGTTTAGAAGTGTCCAATTCCTTCAATCAAAAAACACCATCGAGAATTGGGCTTCAAAAAAAGTATTGGAAGAACTTAATGATGATCTACCGCGCATCGAACAATCTTGGCGATCAAAATTTGCATTACTTCCTATTACGATCATTCTCATACTGAGTATTACATGTGTAGCAATATTCAAATCATCAGTATCAAATACAAGTTTAGAAATTACCACAGGTGAATTCACATCACGTTCTGGAATTCAATTTGAAGGATACGACACCATTCACATGAATTATGGTGAAGTGTTTACTATTCCAGAGATTTCCAAAACCATTATATCTATCAACGGTAAGTCATCCCAAATACCTTCCTTGATATGTACGAGCGACATTGAATTAACATGGTTATTACAGGGTCGTCTCGTAAAATCATTGTGGATAGCCACAGATTCAATTCCTCGCTTGAATAGCTACACAGCAAGAATTTCTCCACCAGCTTATTTAGAGGTAGATCAATATATAAGTAGCGACACCTTATTTCTGTACGACGGTAGTGAAGTCCTTTTTGAACTCACAGGCTTATTAACAGATAGAATATTCCTTAGTGTTTCACGTGGAACAGTGCAGGCATCAGAAACTATTACTTGGAGGAGTGGTGATACGATCAGCCTGGTATCTGCTCAAGGTCAGGAATTATTGAGGCCCGTGATTATAGAATTAAAAGACCATCCCCCTACCCTCACTATTCTCCAAAATTCAATTGATTCATTAGAGTTCGAGGTGAAGGATGATTTTGGTCTACGCACATTATGGATCAATGGACAGGAAAGGTCTATTTCAGGATCTAGAAAAAATTTCAATATGAATTGGTCGAATACTTCCTCTGTTGAAATCAAGGTAAGAGATACCAAGGGACAAACTATTTTATTGACAGTTGAAAAACCGTTGCCAAGTGCTCAGATGTTGCAATCGCAAATTGCTGGCCAAGTTGCGGATGAGTTGGGAATACGAAAAGAAAGTAAAGACCGTTTATCCTCGGCGCAGCATCAAAAGGAAAAAGCATCCCAAGACAGAAAGGAAGAGGACATAAAGAAATTGGACCCATTAAAACCTTTAACACCGGAAGAGGAAAGTAAATGGACGAAGGAGTTAAACCAGCTTTGGTTAAAAGAACAATTACTATCTACGCTGTATACGGTGGATAGTAGTAAGAACGCTTCTACCGATAGCCTCATCTCAGAATTGTTAGAGGATATAACCACTGAAGAAGGTTCGGAAGAGGCGGATGTGTTGGATCAAATTGAAGCTATTCCTGAGCAGGGTGAGGAACGAGAAGAACAAGCAAAGGACGCTGCAAAAAAACTTGAAGAATTGCTGAACACTACCCAAGCAGCGGTACAGGCGGATAACGTAGAGCGATTGAAAAGATTATTAAAACAGAGCTGGTCTACCTCTATCCAGCAAGAAATAACCAATACCATAGCGTTAGAAACCAACAAGGTTCGTCAGCAAAAAGCGTTGCTGGCTATTGAGGATAATATCAATGATAGTTTAGCTTTTCTATTGGTACATGATCCTGCCTTAGCAATGGCACTAACAACTTGTCAAAACAACCTAGAGGATCAAATTAGTGCATTGGAGCGTGCCTTTGTTGCTAATAAAGGGGTGCCGAGCGCGTCTGGTTATGTACTTAGTGCGTTGAATGAATTAGACATGATTCTATATGAGATTTTAGAAAGTGAAAAACTGTCCTTGAATCAAGCACAAAAGAATTGTAAGAATGGGCGTCCTGGTAAGACGGGTAAACCTTCAACAAGTGGCCAAGGTCAAAAGGGAAATAAAGGCAAACCATCACAAGGCAAAAAGCCAGGAGGTCGTTCAAAGGGAAAAAGCGGTGAGCCGCGTGAAGAGGGTCAAAATGGTCAAAAAGGGGCCTCAGGAAAAGGAACATCCCAGAACGATGTAGATCTTTTAAAGAGGATTGAATCCATGGAAAAGATGGGTGTTTCAAAGGAAATCCAATCTCAGTTAGAGTCTATAAAACAGCAACTCTTGTTTATGTCAAATGAGGAGAAAGAGCGGCTGGAAGCTTTTGAAAAGCGTTTATGGTCTATAGAGCAAAGTGTCTTTGAAAAAGAAGAGATAGGGGATACGCGCAGCTCTAAGGAAGGAAACCAGAAGCAAGAAGAATCGGTTGATTTTAAAGTGAATGAGCGTGTTAAATCCTCTACGACCGACTTACCTTTGCCTATACTCAAGCGCAAGTAGTTATGGTTCCACAAGAAGTAGATATCACCTCTGTGTTTAGCTGTATTTCTCAGTTATATCCAGAGCACCGTTTGGGAAAAATTCAGGTGCATTGGCTGAGTGATGACGAGTTGTTGGAAATCAACAAGGCACACTTAGACCACGATTATTATACAGATATCATCACCTTCGATTATTCTAGTCCAAGAAAGATTAGCGGAGAGTTGTTTATCAGTGTGGACCGCGTAAGAGATAATGCTGCGACTCACGGAAGTAGTGAGAACCAAGAATTTCATAGAGTGGTTGCTCACGGAGTTCTACATTTGTTGGGCTTTAAAGACAAGACCGAGGCAGAAAGCAAGGTCATGCGTGAAAAAGAAAACGAGGTGCTACAGGCACTAGGGATATGATATTAGACGAGAAATATGATGTTATAGTGGTAGGCGCGGGACATGCGGGCTGTGAAGCGGCGTATGTCTCCGCTAAAATGGGCGCCAAAGTATTACTGATCACTATGAACATGCAGACCATTGGTCAAATGAGCTGTAACCCAGCTATGGGCGGCGTCGCTAAGGGTCAAATAGTTCGTGAAATAGATGCATTAGGCGGTGGGTCAGCGTTGATAACCGATAAGAGCATGATACAGTTTAGAATGCTCAACAGGTCAAAAGGACCCGCTATGTGGAGCCCAAGGGTTCAAAGCGATCGTATGTTGTTTGCTCAATACTGGAGAGATTTATTAGAAGGAACCGAGGGCCTTAGTATGTTCCAAGACATGGTTACAGGCCTTATGGTGAGTGATAATACCGTACACGGCGTTAAAACAGGCTTGGGACTCGAGTTTGAGGCGCAGAATGTTATTCTAACCGCAGGAACATTTATGAATGGCCTCATTCACGTTGGGGATCAAAATTTCGGAGGTGGACGAGCAGGCGAGCGTGCCAGTACAGGCATTACAGAAGAGCTTGTGAAGCTAGGTTTTGAAGCGGGTCGTATGAAAACAGGTACGCCACCACGCATAGACGGCAGAACCATTGAGTATTCTGTGATGGAGGAACAGCCTGGCGATGAAAATCCTGGCCAATTCAGTTATTTAGGTGATTATAAATTAAAAGATCAGCGCAGTTGTTGGATTACTCACACGAGCCAGGAAGTGCACGATGTTCTTAAAAAAGGTTTTGATCGATCGCCGTTGTTTAATGGTGCTATCCGTGGTACGGGACCAAGATATTGCCCTAGTATCGAGGACAAAATTGATCGATTCGCGGATAAAACCTCACACCAAATTTTTGTAGAACCGGAAGGATGGAACACCGTCGAGGTGTATGTCAATGGCTTTTCTTCAAGCCTTCCTGTGGAGATTCAATATGAGGCGCTACATAAGGTAAAAGGCTTTGAAAACGCAAAATTTTTCCGCCCGGGCTATGCCATTGAATACGATTATTTCCCTCCTACACAGCTTAAGCACACACTTGAAACAAAGCTGGTAAGTGGGCTATTCTTTGCGGGTCAAATCAACGGTACTACGGGTTATGAAGAAGCCGCTTGCCAAGGGCTGATGGCAGGCGTAAACGCTGTTCTTAAGACACAAAATAAAGAGCCCTTTATTTTATCTCGTGACGAGGCTTATATAGGTGTGCTTATCGATGATCTTATTACAAAAGGCACGGAAGAGCCCTACAGAATGTTCACCTCTAGAGCTGAATTCAGACTTTTACTTCGTCAAGACAACGCTGATTTACGTTTGACGAGGCTGGCGCATAGATTGGGGACGATCACCAATGAGCGTCTCGAGACGCTCAATCAAAAAACAGCGCTCATTGATCAAGGCCGAGAGGAATTGGACAATAACCTCAACCTAGATACCATCAACGCTATTTTAGAAAGCAAAGGAGATACACCGGCAAAGGAGAAAACCAAGGTCAGCAAACTGGTCGCTCGGCCTAAAGTGGGCCTTGCTGATTTTAACGAGGTCTTTAATGATGCGCCATGGTGGACAGAAGAGGTGATAGAACAACTAGAGATAGAGATTAAATACGGCGGCTACATTGAGCGTGAGAGAGAGAGCGTAGACAAAGTGCGCCGCCTGAACGACAAAAAGATTCCTGAGAATTTTGATTATCAAAAAGTGAAGGGGCTTAGCTATGAGGGGCGTGCCAAGCTAGAGGCCATACGTCCTGCGACCATTGCTCAAGCCGGTCGAATCAGCGGTATTAGTCAGAGCGACATTCATGTTTTGCTGGTCTACATGGGCCGATAGGTTTCACGTGAAACACAGATTATGTTAGAGAGAAAAGAGTGTCCCACCTGCCTTTCAACTTCGTTCAGTACGGAGCGAGAGGTCATGGACTTTTCAGTAAGCAAAGAGGCTTTCAAGGTCCAATTATGTGAACAATGTGGCCACCGGTTTACAAGCCCGCTTCCTTCCGAAGATAACATAGGTCCCTACTACGATAGCCCAGACTACATCAGCCACACCAATGACGATTCATCCTTTTTCGGAAAAGTATACCAACAATTGCGCGATGTAAACATGTCTCGTAAACACAAGTTGGTAAGTTCCTACACTCACGGAACCCAACATTTGGACTATGGATGTGGTACAGGTACGTTTTTGGAATACATGCTACGTAAAGGCTATTCTTCTGAGGGTGTAGAAATAAACGAAGGGGCCCGAGCAATGGCAGGAGCTTTTGGCAGTGTATATTCTTCAATCGATGGGTGTAAAAACACCTATGACGCCATAACGCTTTGGCACGTCTTAGAACACGTGTATGATTTAGACCAAATGATGGCCGCCTTCCACAAACGCCTTCAAAATGATGGGGCATTGTTCATTGCCGTTCCAAACCCAAACAGTCCAGATGCAAAACACTATAAAGAGTTTTGGGCGGCTTGGGACATCCCTATTCACGCCCATCATTTCTCAAAATCTAGTATAGAAGCGCTCGCAGGTAGAACCGGCTTTACACTAAAGGCAGTACACCCCATGAAGTTAGACGCATACTACATCTCCCTGCTTAGTGAACAATACGCCTCTGGACGCAGCAGCAAGAGTATAGGACATTGGATTAAAGGAGCGGTTCAAGGCTGGATGAGTAACCTCAAGGCAGGAAACAACAACACAAGTTCCTTGATTTACGTCTTGAAAAAGGCCTAATTCCCTCGGAAAGCTTTGTGAAGTTCGAAACTGGCAAAGGTCAGCGCCGTCTTCACATGAATGTTTCTTTCCAAATCGTACAAACACGCATTCAGCACTCTAGAAATAGCCATGGCTCCAGAGGGCCGGACAGCACTGCTTAGTTTTTGCACATTGATCGCACCTAGATCAGTAGCCTGCACAGGGGTGTTTTGAACGTTGTGATAAAACCCGCGCTCTAAAAAGTGCTGTGACCTGAAAATCAGTGTTTTAAGTGCTTCTTTGGTCAGTCCAGAGAGGTTGGAAACAACGTCGCTAATTTCCGTAGGCGCACCCTTATAACAGGTTCTCATCCAATGGGCAAAAACATCTATCTGGGTAGATTCCGCATCTTCGCTAGCAGAAATAGCAGCGCCCAAATTTGGTGCAAAAACCATCGCTAGAAGTTTGGCCGTGGCCTCAGGTTGATCGTTAAAATAATCAAGGAAGTGACCTTCTTCGAGCGGCTTGCAATGCCACGGAGCACATCGGCTCACGATGGTGGGCAGCAACCTTACCTTGCGGTGTGTAATCAGGATAATGTAAGTCTTAGGAAGTGGTTCCTCGATGAGCTTCAAAAGCTTGTTAGAGGCCTGAGTTTTGATTTGCTCCGGCATCCATAGTAACAACACCCTGTTTTTTCCTGATGCGGCGGTAAGGCTGAGTTTTTTATGGATGTTTTGAATCTCTTTGACGGGAATTTGAAGCTGTTGGTTTTTGGAGGTTATTTTCTGTTGCCAACTGTCGGGATCGAGGTATTTGTTTTCTCCCAATGCCCCGCGGAAGTCGGTCAAGAAATCATCGGCCGTTCCCGAAGTTCCACCGCTTACAAATGGAAAGGAAAAATGCAGATCCGGGTGCTGTAGCGCGTTTGCTTGCTTACAAGATTTACATGTGCCACAGTGGCTTTGTGTATCACACAAAATACGGGCGGCAAGGGCAAGTCCAACCACCAACCCCTCTTCTCCTGGGCCGGAAGAAATGAGATTGGCGTGGTGCAGCTTTTCTCTGTCGAGTGCTGTGGCCAATTGGTCCAGAAGAGGTTGGTTATTATATAATTGTGACATGCGCTTTGAGTGAAATATGAGTGGTAAATTGGCCCCTCAATACAACACACTAAAATATATGAAAAGCTTCGACTTTGCAGGAAAGAAAGTGCTTATTCGCGTGGACTTTAATGTGCCGCAGGATAAAGACCTCAAGGTAACCGATAATACGCGCATCACAGCGGCGATGCCAACCATTACTAAGGTGCTTCAGGCAGGAGGAACGGCTGTTTTGATGAGTCATCTAGGACGACCAAAAGGCGAGCGCCAAGACCACATGTCTTTGTCGCATTTGGTAAGCGAAGTGGAGGCATTGAGCGGTGCTCAAGTTCATTTTTCAAGCGAATGTGTGGGCGACGTGGCGAAAGCTGTAGTGGCCCAAGCGGGTGCAGGAGACATCGTGTTGTTGGAAAATTTGAGATTTCACAACGAAGAAGAAGCCGGTGATGAGGCTTTTGCGAAGGAATTGGCTGAGCTAGGAGATATTTACTTGAACGACGCCTTTGGAACAGCACACCGTGCCCACGCATCAACAGCGGTTATTGCCCAGTTTTTTGCGGACGAAAACAAGGGTTTTGGCGAGCTGATGAGCGCGGAAGTAGAAAGCATCTCTAAGGCACTTGGCAGCGACAAGAACACGACCGTGGCCATTATCGGTGGCGCGAAGGTGAGCTCTAAAATTGGAGTAATTGTCAACATGCTTGAGAAAGTAGGCACCGTTGTTATTGGCGGCGGTATGGGATTCACTTTCGTAAAGGCGATGGGCGGATCTATCGGCACCTCGTTGGTGGAGGACGATAAGTTAGAATTGGCCAAATCACTCATTGAAAAAGCGGAGGCCCTTGGCTGTAATCTGCTGATTCCTGTGGATACGCTCATTACAAAAGATTTTGCGGATCAACCTGCAGAGCGCGTGTGCGCGATTGGCGAGATTCCAGAAGGCTATATGGGTCTGGATAACGGACCAGAAAGCATTGCCCGAGTACAAGAATCTCTTGCCGCGGCAAAAACCATCATTTGGAACGGACCTATGGGTGTTTTTGAGTTTGAAAACTACGCAGGTGGAACCAAAGCCGTTGCTGAGTCGGTTGCTCAGGCTACTGCGAATGGAGCGTTCTCTTTGATCGGTGGAGGAGATAGCGTAGCTGCGGTGAATCAGTTTGGCTATGCAGATAAAGTAAGCTACATAAGTACTGGTGGCGGCGCAATGCTCGAGTTCTTGGAAGGTAAAACACTTCCAGGGGTAGCGGCGTTGAGCTAAAGACCGTGCTCGAGTAGGGCAACAAAGTCTAAGAGGAAGGGGTAGAATATTGAGTCTGCTATTAGGCCTGGATGTTCAAACCCCACTCCTTCTTGGAGTGTGCTATAGGCGTATGCGCCCAGAGAACCCCACAACAGGGCTTTGAGTAGGCCAAAAAAACCGCCTAAGATTCGGTTGAAGCCGCCGAGCATAACGCTTTTGACTACACGGTCAATGAAGTTGCCCAAGAGCATGATTCCAAGGTATACCGCGATGAATAAGATTGCGTAGGACACAAAGCCCAAGTATTTTGGGCCGATATAAGCGCTTAAAAACCCTTCGGCCGCACCATGGAACAGAAAAGAGGCGATAACACCTCCTACCACAGCTAAAATGCCGGAGATTTCTTTTACAAAGCCTTTCCAAATACCTTTGACCAGCAGGAAAGCAGCAAAAACAGTTAAAACGAGGTCTAGACCTTTTACCATAGCGCCAAAATAATGAGAAGCGAAGAATTAAAGTACGATTGGGAGCGGTTGCTTGTAAAACTTTCCCAACAGTTTCCTGGTGACGGGGATATAGATTTGGACGGGGTACTATTGCTCATTGGAGCACAAGAGCTTCAAATGGGCTATTTGCGCCTGAAAAAAGATGAAAAACTCAACGTATTACACATCGCAGTTTGTACCGTGCTAGAGCCTTATGGCTACTACGAGTTTGAGAAGAGGGACGATGATGGTTGGCCTCATTTCAAATCATTGAAGCCCCTGCCAAACTTGAAAGCAGGAGAACAGGCCGTTCTTATGAAAGAAGCGGTAGTGAACTATTTTAAATCGAATGGGTACCTCTAGAGATTAGCAACCAGGGTCGCTAGGGTCGTAAGGAAGCAAAATGATCTTTGACTGAACCGTAGTATTTGGCTCAAGCTTGATGAATCCACAACCAATGTGTGTGAACGGGTTTCCTCCGCGAGTAGCTAGAATTTTAAAGACCGCTTCGTACTCATATTCGAACTCTACCATTCCATCAAAACCTGTGGTATCGATGAAATAAGCCTCTTCACGGTATCCAGGAACATCTACACTAGCCTCTACGATCACGTTTTGGATAGGCACACCAGAAGCGTTCGTCACTTTCACGCGGAAAGGATAAGTAGGATTTTCGATCTGGCAGCTGCTCAAAAGCAAGAACGCCAACAAAGGAAGTACGAGTAACTTTTTCATTATTCTACGCAACCATTAGGGTCTCCGATGGGGTAAATTACAACATTTACGTCAATGGTCTCGCCTTTAACCAAACGAACATAGTTACACCCTTCGTAAACCATCTTCCAAGCCTTGAGGTCGTAGTAGGCTTCGAAACCTGATCTGAAGACGACTTCACCACTTGGTCCAGTGAAATTATACCATTCTGTAGACCCGGCTACCGGCGCAAACATCTTCACAGCGGCGTTCTGAATAGGCACACCATCTTCGTTCGTTACCTTGACCTTCACAAAGTATTCTGTGGCCTCTTCTTCACAAGAGCCAAAAAACAATCCAACCAAGAGTAAAAGAATAAACCGTTTCATGCGTGGAATTCAGTAATTTCGCCAAATCTACAACAATCCAAACGTATTTAAGTAGACAATTATGCTGGATAGAGTCGAAAATTTAAAAAGCCAAGTAGAAGCTACTGCCTTAACAACCAAGGAAGAAGCAGAAACGTTCCGTTTGCAATACCTCAGCAAGAAGGGTGCAATCACCGAGCTTTTTAAAGCCTTTCGCGATGTTCCAGCACAAGAGAAGAAGGCATTTGGGGCAGCGCTGAACACCCTGAAAACACTGGCAGAGGACAAACACAAGGAGGCTTTAGAATCTTTGGATAATAGTCAAGCGGTGGGGGTAAACGGAGATTTGACGCGTCCGGGGACGCCCTACGAATTGGGCGCAATTCACCCCATCAACGCCATCCGCGATGAAATCGTAGACATCTTCAAGCGTATCGGATTCAACATCAGCACAGGCCCTGAAATTGAAGATGACTGGCACAACTTCTCGGCACTAAACTTCCCCGAAGAGCACCCTGCACGCGACATGCAAGACACGTTTTTTGTGCAACGCAACCCGGATTGGGCCTTGAGAACACATACCTCTAGTGTCCAAGTACGTGCCATGGAAAGTGCACAGCCCCCTATTCGCACCATCTCGCCAGGACGTGTGTTCCGCAACGAAGCCATTAGCGCACGCAGCCATTGTATCTTCCATCAAATTGAAGGACTGTATATCGACAAGGGCGTAAGCTTTGCAGATTTGAAGCAGGTCTTGATGTATTTTGCTCAAGAGTTCTTCGGCAAGGCGAAGATCAGAATGCGTCCGTCCTACTTCCCGTTTACCGAGCCAAGCGCTGAGGTAGATGTGTACTGGGGTCTTGAAAACGAAATCGACTACAAAATCACCAAAGGCACAGGATGGTTAGAGGTTATGGGTTGTGGAATGGTGGACCCTAATGTGTTGAAGGCAAGCGGCATAGACCCTGAAGTGTATACAGGATATGCTTTTGGAATGGGTATTGAGCGCATTGCTATGAACCGTTACCAAATTCCTGACATCCGTCTGTTCACTGAGAACGATAAGCGCTTCTTAGAGCAGTTCAAGACAGGCCTATAGTTTGTTGATGGCCCCTGCCATTTCTAAGTCCTTTACCGTAACGACATTCCCCGCATCATGCGTTTGTAGCGATATGCGCACGATGGTATAATCTATGGTGATATGAGGATGATGTTGGACCAATTCTGCCAACTCCGCCACGCGCTGCACAAATTCAATACCGTCTAAATAAGCATCAAATTGAAATTCGCGGACCAAAGCATTGTTGCGTTCTGACCAGTTTTTTGGAAGTTCTTGCATCCTGTTAAGATAAAAAAAGCCCCGATCCGCAGGACCAGGGCTCATGAAGTTTTATTTCGATTAATGCTTAATCAATGGTCGAAATCTTGAGCATATTGGTGAAGCCTTTCTCTTCGATAGGCATCGATGCAATTTTTACGACCAAATCACCAGATTCAACATATCCACTTTCTTTGAGGATGTTCTGGATGTCCTTGAAGCTTTGATCGGTACTTTCCATGTTATCATAGTAGAAGGCCTCAACCCCCCACACCAAGGACATTTGGTTCATGATTTGACGGTTGGCCGTAAACACGATGATCTTGGTTTTAGGGCGATGTCCGGCAATTTTCAATGCCGTATATCCACTAAAGGTCATGGTTAAGATGGCCGAAGCCCCTACCTGATCCGCAATTTTTGCTGCGTTATAACAAACGACCTTCGTGATGAACCTTTCGTTCTTTAGGCTTGGCGGGTTTTCCATGTTAGGCTTAACATCGAAAGTAGATTCCACGTGTGCCACAATGCTGGCCATGGTTTCAACGACCTTAACTGGGTACTTACCCACAGAGGTTTCGCCAGAAAGCATCACGGCGTCGGCGCCGTCGCAAACAGAATTGGCCACATCATTAACCTCCGCTCTTGTTGGGCTTTGGCTATCGATCATTGTCTCCATCATTTGCGTTGCAATGATAACAGGCTTCGCTTTGATGTGGCATTTTTCAACAATCATCTTCTGTACCATAGGCACTGAAGAATAAGGAATCTCTACCCCAAGGTCGCCACGAGCGACCATAACGGCATCGGTAGCGTGAATAATGTTGTCAATATCAACAACGGCTTCAGGTTTTTCAATCTTCGAAACGATTTTCGCAAACGAGCCGAAATCTTCAATGATTTTGCGTAGTTCTGCTACATCATTGGCGTCTCGAACAAAGCTAAGTCCGATCCATTCTACCCCTTCTTCCATAGCTACAACTACGTCTTCGAGGTCTTTTTTAGTCAAACAAGGAAGGCTGACCTTGGTGTTTGGAAGGTTTACCCCTTTCTTGCTTTTTAGTGGGCCGCCCTGCACCACTTTGGTGATTACAGTATCCTTTTTATTTGTTTCTAAGACCTCACAGATAAGCTTACCGTCGTCGAGCAAGATGCGCTCGCCGGCGTTCACATCAGAAGGGAACTGCTTGTAGTTCATGTAGACACGCTCAGCGGTGCCCGCAACTTTTTCAGTCGTAAAGATTAAGGTATCGCCCTCGTTGATCACAGCTCCCTCTTCAACATCGCCGATGCGAAGTTTTGGTCCTTGTAAATCCGCAAGAACGGCAATCTTACAATTGTATTCTTCGTTGATTTCTTTGATCAACTTAATAGTTCTACGATGTGTGTCGTGGTCGCCGTGAGAGAAATTAACACGGAATACGTTAACACCCGCACGGATCATTTCTACCATGACGTCTTTATGCCATGATGCTGGACCTAGGGTGGCTACGATTTTAGTGTTGTTAGGCGTTTCGAATTTCATATAGTAAGTGAGTTTCTCGTTGTGTTAGTTGTGTGTGCGCTTCGAAATATTGCGCGGTTGTGATTTTTTCGTTCTTCTTGAGTACGCTTTCTAAATCGAACGCAAAGTCCGAATTTTCTACGATTAAAAGGTAGTCCCAATGTTTAACTGAAGGTAAAAGATGTTTTTCTGGAGCGCTTTCAAACAAGCTCCATTCGGACGGCTCCTGTTCCTGCGCTCCTATACTGAGGTTCATAATCATGCACAAGGGCTCTCCATTAGGGTCTTTACCGTCAAATACGTTGTATTCCCATACGGTCCCCTGGTCCCATTCGTCTACCACATCTGGGCGACAAACCAACTGCATCCCGTACTGGACATTCATCCAATAAGCCAATTCATAGTCCTTCAACGGTGTGCGTATACCCACTGTTGAGAAGTTCATTTTGATACGCTTGAGCGCATCTATATGCTGAACTTTAGCCATTGAATAGGTCTTTATTCTTTTGGTAATAGGCTTTTGAGGCGGCCTCTTCCCCCTTCTTTTTTGAGCTTCCTTGACCTGTAGCGACCAAATCATCGCCTACATAAAGGCCCATGATAAAGGTAGCGTTGTGTTGCTCTCCATTGCGCTCCAGTTCCTCAAATCTGAAGCTTTTTTTAAATCCTTGAAAGTGTTCAATAACCTCGCTCTTATAATTGTGCGTGGTGTCCATCAGTTCGGCGTTCGTGACAAAGGGATCTACAATAGCCCTCATGACGAAGTACTGTGTTTTTTGAAGCCCCAGGTCAATGTAACAGGCTCCCACCAAGGCCTCCAAGGCGTCGCCATAAACACTTTCGCTGTGGTTGCCCTTAAGGTTTGCTACCAACAGATTGGGCAAGCCGAGCTCATCAGCAACCCTGTTGAGGTTGTTTCTTGAGACCAATTTGCTTCTCATCTTGGTCAAATATCCTTCATCTTCTTTTGGGAATCTATAGAACAGCGCTTCTGCTACCACCAAATCAATGACGGCATCGCCTAAATATTCTAAACGCTCATTGTTTCGCTCGCCGCGTTTCTTGCGGAAGGGATAGGCGCTAGCATGACGTAGGGCCAATTTGTACAAGGACAGGTCCTTCGGCCAGAATCCTATAACCGCCTTGATGTCGCGTTTAAACGGACTAGGGAAGAAATATGGGAACAACTCCTGTATGGAACGCATTTACTCGGCTTTCTTGAAGAGGACGGATGCGTTGTGACCTCCGAAACCGAAGGTGTTGCTCAACGCAGCACGAACCTCTCTCTCCTGAGCCGAGTGGAAAGTAAAGTTCAATTTAGGATCAAGGTTTTCATCGTCCGTGAAGTGATTGATCGTCGGAGGAATAGTGTTGGTGTAGATGGCCATAATAGAGGCCATCGCTTCCACAGCGCCCGCCGCACCTAGTAGGTGTCCGGTCATACTCTTGGTTGATGAAATGTTCAAGTTGTAAGCGTGCTCACCAAAGACCTGTTGAATGGCTTTGGTTTCAGCGATATCTCCTAATGGGGTAGAAGTACCGTGTACGTTTACGTAATCCACATCTTCAGGTTTCATGCCAGCGTCTTCAATAGCATTTGCCATTACGTTGCGGGCACCCAAACCTTCTGGGTGTGGTGCAGTCAAGTGGTGAGCATCAGCGCTGAGGCCGCCACCAACCATCTCTGCATAGATTTTTGCACCACGTGCTTTAGCGTGCTCGTACTCTTCAAGGATTATACCGGCACCACCTTCACCCATTACGAATCCATCACGTTCCGCGTCGAAGGGACGAGAAGCGGTCATAGGATCGTCATTGCGTGTAGAAAGGGCATTCATCGCGTTGAAACCACCCATTCCCACAGGGTTGATAGCAGCTTCCGAACCACCTGTAACGATCACATCGGCTTTGCCAAGGCGAATAAGGTTGAACGCATCGATGAGGGCATTTGTTGAGGAGGCACACGCACTTACCGTGGTGTAATTAGGGCCTCGCAAACCATGCAGCATTGAAATGCGGCCTGGAGTGATGTCCGAAATCATCATTGGAATTAGGAACGGGTTGAAGCGAGGGTTAAGGTCGTTATCCACGAATCCTTTCACCTGCTCAAAGAAGGTATCAATACCTCCAATACCAGATCCCCAAATGACACCTATTCGGTCGAGGTCTTCTTTGTCAAAATCCAACCCGGAATCGGCAATGGCCTCATTGGCCACTACCACTCCGAATTGTGTAAATCGATCCATACGACGCGCTTCCTTGCGGTCGAGCAAGTCGTTGGGTTGAAAGTCTTTTACCTCACACGCGAAGTGTGTTTTAAATAGTGAAGCATCGAAACGAGTGATAGGACCGGCACCCGAGGTGCCCGCTATCAAATTATTCCAAGTTTCTTCGGCTGTGTTGCCCACCGGAGTGAGCGCACCTAGCCCTGTAACTACGACGCGTTTAAGGCTCATAAACGTAGACTTTACTTATGCGAGAGCTTCTTCGATGTACGAAATAGCTTGACCAACAGTTCCAATGTTCTCTGCTTGATCGTCTGGGATCTGGATATCGAATTCTTTTTCGAATTCCATGATCAACTCAACGGTATCCAAAGAGTCGGCACCAAGGTCGTTAGTGAAGCTTGCTTCTGCGTTTACTTCGTTTTCGTCAACACCTAGTTTGTCAACGATGATCGCGGTTACTTTAGCTGAAATATCAGACATGATTAAAAAGGTTTAAATAATCGGCACAAAGAAAATAAAAACTTCCCATATCCTAACCCCCAAGAATTAGGTGGTAAATTTGCTCTTTCAAGGTACAAAAAAGATGCTTAGAATCGCCATATTAGCCTCAGGTTCAGGAAGTAATGCCCAAGCATTGGTCGAGCACTTTACCCAAAGTCCATGGGGTCGTGTAGAAATAATAGTTACCAACAACCCGCTTGCGGGCGTCATAGAACGTGCTGAAAGACTTGGGGTTAGGTGTAAAAGCTTTGACCCAAAGACCGAGAGTGATGAAATTTTATCGCTGTTAGAATCGAGTGCGGATATTATCTTATTAGCAGGTTATTTGAGAATGATTCCAGCGAATTGGACCCGTGCTTTTCAAGGGCGCATGTTCAATATCCATCCTGCACTGCTGCCAAAGTTTGGCGGTAAAGGCATGTACGGCAAATATGTACACGAGGCGGTGAGTGCGGCGGGAGAATCGGTCACAGGCATTACCATTCACATGGTCAATGAGCATTATGACGAAGGTGCCATCGTCGCGCAATACCAAGTGGAAATTACCCCCGGCGAGGCGGCCCAGAGCATTGAGGAGAAGGTCCGCGAGCTGGAGCTGGAGTATTTTGGCCCGACCATAGAATCTTGGATAGCACAATTGAGCGAACAACAATGAAGGTGATCATATATACAGACGGCGCGGCAAGTGGCAATCCCGGACCAGGTGGTTATGGCGTGGTCATGGAGAGCAGCGCGGGTCACCGGAAAGAGTTGAGCGGGGGTTTTGCTCGAACGACCAACAACCGTATGGAATTGTTGGCAGTGATTAAGGGCTTACAGGCACTGAAATCGACCGAGCACCAAGTTCAAGTGGTCAGCGACAGCAAGTATGTGGTGGATGCGATCAATAAGGGCTGGTTGCGAAATTGGGTTCAGAAAGGATTTAAAGACAAGAAAAACCCGGATTTGTGGCGCAAACTGTTGCCGCTATTGGACCGCTACCGCCCGACCTTTACTTGGGTCAAGGGACACAATAACCACCCGCAGAACGAGCGTTGCGATGCCTTGGCTGTGGCCGCGAGCAAGGGCCCGAACCTGCCGCCTGATTCCGGCTATTCAGATTAAAGTTTGATGTATTCTTCTGGGTTGATGGCGTAGCCGTCGTACCAAAGCTCGAAGTGAAGGTGAGGGCCCGTAGAGTTCTCTCCGCTGTTTCCAATGATGGCAATGGCCTCTCCGCTGCGCACATAATCACCCACAGTTTTTAGCAATGCGCTGTTGTGTTTGTAGGCGCTGAGTAAGTTGCGTTCGTGTTGAACAATGATGACGTGGCCGGTTTCGCTGGACCAATCGGAATAGACGACCGTACCCTCGTAGCAAGATTTCACTGGCGTGTTTTTAGGCGCGGCGATATCCACGGCATAATGGCCTTTGCCGGATTCAAAGCTTGAGGTGACCAGCCCGTCTACGGGTGCCATCAACTGCGGGATGTCCAATTCCGGCGCGTTTTGATCCAACGTGAATTCATTTTCTTCTTCTACCCATTGGCGGAAGGCGCTGTCCTGCGCGCTTGGGCTAGATAAGACGACGGCGTCGAGTGAATCTTCCCCTTCTTGAAGATCGATGAGGACGGAATCAATGACTTCGCCGTTCAAAATGCGCTGGATCCCGTTGATATATTGTTTGTTCAACCGAACCGAGGTCTCCAAACTATCAGCTTTGAGGGCCAAGTTGATGGATTCACGGCGCAGTTTAGAAGAGGCGTATCCAGGAATCATCTCCTTTAGCGGCGTGTAGGCAATGACCAGGGTGGTGATGGCAATGGTGAACAGAATGGCAAAGACGCTGCCTGTGAAGATGTTGAGTGGGCTCAATTTCACCGTCAACACCTCCTCGAAAGTGTCGTCGTTCAAAATGACGAAGCGGAATTTGTTCCGCCAACGTTGAACGCGTTTCTGATTTTTAGATCTTTTTGCCATGTTGGTCACAAATATCGGGCGTAGCATTTCTCCCGCGGCGTGAAATAAAATAATTTTAACGCGTTATTACACCTGATGGGTTTTCGAAAATACATATCTCTACTCCTTGCCGCCATGGTTTTGTCGAACTGTTCGACAACCAAGGACCGTTGGATCAACCGCCAGTATCACGAAACGACCGCGCATTACAACGCGTTCTTTAATGGGGAAGAGGCGCTGAAGGAGGCCGTGGGCGCCTTCGAAAAATCCGAGGAGTATGATTTCGAGGCCCTGTTGCCGATCTATTATTGGCCGGACGAAAAGCAGGCCCCTCAAATGTTCGCCAAGATGGACCGCGCCTTAGAAAAGAGCGCCAAAGTCATCAAAAACCACAGCATGGTGTTCCGTGGCGAGCAGAAAAACGACTATGTATTCAAGGCGTATTTGCTGATTGCACGGGCGAGGTTCTATAAAAACGAGTGGATTCAATGTATCGAGGCGACGTCTTATATGGAGGACCAGTTTGGTGGTATTGAAAAAGCGGAGGATGAGGTTTTTTGGGCCCAATTATTGGCTGCGCAAACCCACATCCGTATGGACAATGCCTTCCAAGCGGAACAAATCTTAGACGAGGTTTATACCAAGGAACTGCCCAAGGCAATGCTCTTTGAGGCACAGAAAACCATGGCGGCGCTGCACATCCAAAAGAAGTCTTGGGAGCAGGCGCAGCAATGGGTGGAGAGTGCGGCGGAATTGGCCCCGAATAAGGCGCAGAAAGTTCGACTTACTTATTTAAATGCACAGCTCTATGCCCTTATGAAAAAGGGATATGAGAGTGCGCGATCTTATGAGGCGGTTATAAAACTACACCCAGATGATTATGATATAACGTTCTCGGCGCAAATCAAACGTGCGGAGAATTTCGACGTGTACATGGAGGATATCGCGGTCATTGAGAAGGATTTGGAGAAAATGCTTCGCGACGACAAGAACATCACCTACCGCGATCAGATTTACTACGTGTGGGCGCTAAAGAGATTGGATTTGGAGCATTTCCCGGAGGCTGAGAAGTTGCTGGTTCAGAGCATTCAGAGTTCGGTGGACAACCCGAAGCAGAAGGGCAAGAGCTATTTGGCGCTTGCGGGTGTGGCTTTTGATTTCCGTGATTTTGTGCCGGCGCAGGCGTATTACGATAGCGCTTTAGCGGTGTTGCCGGCTGGACATGGCGGGCTGGATACGCTGCAACATAGAAAGAGTGTCTTGGATGAATTGGTCTTGGCGATCAATACCATTACTCTTGAGGACAGCTTGCAGGCGATGTATGGGATGAGCGAAACAGCGTTGCGCGAGAAGTTTGGCAGATTCATTGAAGAAAAACAAAAGCGCGAGGAAGAAGCCCGACGTCGGGCCGAGTTGGCAGAAATGCGCGCCGAGCAGAATGCGTTGCTAGCAAATGCAGGGCCTCAGGCCATTGGTGGAGGCCAGTGGTATTTCTTCAATGCCCAGGTGCGCACAAGCGGGCTTGCGTCGTTTAAACGTACTTGGGGCGAGCGCCCGTTGGAAGACCATTGGCGCACCAAAGACAAGCCGACTCAAGGCTTTGGCGGGGGTGTAGATCTTGCCAATACGGATGATGGGGCGGACAGTACGGAGATGGCGCTGCCGTCGAACGATAATTCTGTGGAATATTACTTATCTCGCGTGCTTCGATCGCAGGAAGACTTCAACCAAAGCTTGGTTAGAGAAGCCACAGCGAAGGCGGAACTAGGGTTCATTTATAAAGACGGTTTGCGCGATTTGGTTGCCGCAGATTTGGCTTGGTTGGATTATTTGAAGGAGTTTGAGAGCTATGCCCAATTAACCCCCAAGGTGCTTTACGGGCTGTATTTGTTGCGCGGGGAACAATTGGACACAGATTACCAAGAGAAAACCAAGGAAAAGCTTCTTACAGAGTACCCGAATAGCCCATATGCCGCCTTGCTTCGTGGAGAACTGAAAGGACCAGAGGTGCCGCGAGAAGAACAGGATGCTTATGACGGAGCTTTTGCCGCTTTTGAGTCGGGGAACTTGAAAACGGCCCAAAAGAAATTGGACCAATTCATTGATCAGTACCCTGAAACATCGCTGCGTGCGAAAGCCCAGATGTTGCAAGCCTTCATCTATGGCGCGGACGAAAAAGAAGATGCGGTCATTGCTGCGTTAAAAGGCGTCGTGAAGGACTATGCCGATTCGGAAGAAGCTACCGTAGCTGCTCAAATCTTAGCGCTATTGATGGACGAGAACGAAGGAGGCAAAGAAGATTTCGAGGGCTCT
>Ga0255753_1000968_pt1 | contig 35681 bp, 30 predicted proteins | sample 041ome_10_FD_179953 | JGI IMG/M metagenome (GOLD analysis project Ga0255753, IMG submission 179953) | Coastal salt marsh microbial communities from the Groves Creek Marsh, Skidaway Island, Georgia - 041412US metaG (version 2) | ecosystem: Environmental > Aquatic > Marine > Intertidal zone > Salt... | reverse complement strand
GCCGATGCCGGTGGCGTTGGGCATCTCGGACAATAGCGCCAGTAAAAGACAGCCGCTTCCCGTTCCAAGATCAAGGCAGCGCAATGCTGGGGGGCGCAATCTACCGTCACGCTCCCCGTCACGCTCACCTTCACGGCCAATTTGGCGCCCAATTTGGTGATCATCGCGAACAATCGTAACCGCCCAGCCAAGCGCGGCCTCGATCACGGTTTCTGAATCCGGGCGCGGGTCAAGCGTGGCAGCAGATAAGGAAAAGCGAAGTGACCAGAATTCACGCCAGCCACGGATCCGGCTAATCGGCTCACCGGCCAGACGGCGCGTCATTAAAGCTGCCAACCGCGCCTCGCCAGCTTCGGTTAACGGCGCAATATCCTCATGCGGCAATACCGGCATATCACGCCCCAATGCCAACCCAAGAAGGCAACGCGCATCTGATTTTGCGCTGGCAATACCCGCCGCAGCAAGCGCCTGTTCTAATGGCTGCAGATTTTTACGAGCTTCGTATTTCAACGGCCGATCTGTCATGCCTTCGTCGATCTCACGCTCAGCTGCCTTCGGCAAGTCGCCGTGCCTGATCTTCTGAAACAAGGGCATCAACAACCTCGTCAAGCGCCTCACCAGCAATCACACGATCCAGCTTGTACAGCGTGAAATTAATCCGGTGATCGGTAACACGGCCTTGCGGAAAATTATAGGTGCGGATCCGTTCCGAGCGATCGCCAGAGCCCACCTGCCCCTTGCGTTCGGCGGCACGCTCTGCCTCCACGCGGGCACGCTCAGCATCATAAATACGAGCTCGCAAAATCTTCATCGCCTTAGCCCGGTTCTTATGCTGAGATTTTTCATCCTGCTGGCTAACCACAATACCTGTTGGCAGGTGGGTAATTCGCACTGCCGAGTCGGTGGTGTTGACCGATTGACCGCCGGGGCCAGATGCCCGAAACACATCAATCCGCAGGTCAGATTCGTCAATCTGGATATCGACATCCTCGGCCTCTGGCAATACCGCGACGGTGGCGGCTGATGTATGAATCCGTCCGCCAGCTTCGGTTTCGGGAACCCGCTGCACCCGATGCACACCCGATTCAAACTTCAACCGCGCAAACACATCATTACCTGAAATGGTGGCGGTCGCTTCCTTATAGCCGCCAATGCCGGTTTCCGACACTTCCATCACCTCAAATTTCCAGCCATGCTTGGCCGCAAAACGCTGATACATTGAAAACAGATTAGCCGCGAATAACGCCGCCTCATCGCCGCCGGTGCCGGCGCGCACTTCCAAAATAGCGTTACGCGAATCATCCTTATCTTTTGGCAGGAGCAAAAGCTGCAATTGAGCCCGCGCTTCGGGAAGCTGGTCTTTCAGCAAATCCGCTTCAGCTTGCGCCATTTCCAGCATATCCGGATCATCACCCGCCTCGTCGACCATTACCAGCGCCTCGGCCAGCTCAGCCTCGACCCTGCGCACCAGCTCGATCTGTTCGCAAACGGGTCGCAAGTCAGATAGCTCACGCGAAAATTGCGCTAATTCGGCATTGTTCATGGTGGCCGAGTCTGAAAGTCGAGCCTCAACCTCGCGGCGGCGCTCTAATACTTTATCCATTGATGAGTCGAGGCTCATGCCAAAACTCCTTATCCGGTAATGTTGCAGTCAGTGAAAATTTGGCAGATCAAAACCACGGATGCCAGCCCGAATATTGCCGCGCTATGGCACCAAAAGGCTTTTGGCAATCGCCGCTGCCAGACCGCTGCTATCAGCGAGATCAAGCGGTTGTTCCTGCTGGCTGCCATCTTGAAGGTTGCGCAGCTGAACAATGTTGTTGGCCAGCTCGTCACTGCCCATAATCACCGCCATGCAGATACCGGCCTTATCAGCTTTCTTCAGCTTTTTGCCCATCGCGCCACTGGTCGGCAAATCAATATCAATGCCCGCATCGCGAAGCTGTTCAGCAAGCCGGAAGGCCGCCAGACGTGCCCCGTCATCAGCCGTTATAATCGCCACTTTTGGGCTATTAACGGTGGCCGTCTCGACCAGCATCGCCAGCCGTTCAACACCAGCCGCCCATCCAACACCGGCAACCTGAGGTCCGCCCAGCATTTCAGCCAGCCCATCATAACGCCCACCACCCAGAACCGTGCCCTGCGCACCAAGCGATGTGGTGACAAATTCAAAGGCGGTATGACAATAATAATCAAGCCCGCGCACCAGTAACGGGTCAAAAACCCACTTAACACCTGCCGCATCAAGTGCCGCCGTCAAATCAGCAAAATGCGTCTTTGACACGTCGCTCAGATAATCCTGCAATTGCGGCGCATTTTGTAAAATCTGCCGGTCGCCGGCGTCTTTAGAATCCAGAATCCGTAGCGGATTTACGGCGAGGCGGGTTTTGCTATCATCTGACAGTTGATCGGCAAATGTCTCAAGATAGGCAATCAGTGCCGCCCGATACGCCGAACGGCTATGCGTATCGCCAAGTGAGTTCAGATGAAGTTCGCAATCATCTAGCACACCCAATGCCGCTAGAAACCGCGCCCCACAGGCAATGATTTCAGCATCGGCAAGCGCATCATCAGGCCCGAGATATTCGATTCCCACCTGATGAAACTGACGCATCCGGCCCTTTTGTGGCCGCTCATAACGGAACATCGGCCCGGCATAAAAATATTTCAACGGCAGGCTTTGGGTCAGCCCCCCCGAGATCATCGCGCGCACGACACCGGCGGTGTTTTCCGGCCGCAATGTCAGCATTTCGCCGCCTCGATCCGCAAAGCTGTAATTTTCCTTCGTAACGATATCGCTGCTCTCACCAAGCGGGCGCGAGAACACTTCGGAAAATTCGAAAATCGGCGTTGCCATTTCCTGAAAGCCGTAAAGTGCCGAGGCCGCACGCGCCGCCTCGATCACCAAACGATGTTTGGCCATGCTATCGGGAAGAAGATCAGCTGTACCGCGGGCAGGTTGAAGTCGTGACATGAGCCTTAATCTGCTTTTATGCTTGGGTTGACGCCGCTTTTTGCGGCCTTTAACTCGGCAACACGGGTTTCGACAAGCGACACCACATGCTCGACAATATCACCATTTGACAGGCGGTGGTCGGCCATGCCTGACAGGTAAATCTGATGCGTTCCCTTGCCGCCACCGGTCAAACCGATATCGGTTTCCCGCGCCTCACCTGGCCCGTTAACCACACAGCCAATGATCGACACGGTAATCGGCATATCAATATGCTCGAGCCGATCTTCGATCACCTGCACGGTTTTGATGACGTCAAATTGCTGGCGCGCGCAAGACGGACAGGAAATCACCGTTACCCCGCGACGACGCAGGCCAAGCGATTTCAGCATTTCATAACCGGCTTTGACCTCTTCAGTTGGATCAGCCGACAGCGATACCCTGATTGTATCCCCAATTCCTGCCCATAGCAGATTACCAAGACCAATTGCTGATTTGATCGTTCCCGCCCGCAGCCCGCCAGCCTCGGTTATGCCAATATGTAGCGGGCAATCAATGGCATCGGCAAGCTGTTGATAGGCGGCCACAGCCAGAAACACGTCTGACGCTTTGACCGAGATTTTAAATTCATGGAAATCATTATCCTGCAAAATCTTGGCATGTTCGAGCGCTGATTCAACAAGCGCTTCGGGGCAGGGTTCGGCATATTTTTCCAAAAGATGCTTTTCCAGCGAACCCGCATTTACCCCAATCCGCATCGAGCAACCATGATCACGAGCTGCCTGTACAACTTCGCGGACCCGCGCTGCACTGCCGATATTGCCCGGATTAATCCGCAGGCAGGCGGCACCCGCCTCGGCCGCCTCAATGGCGCGGCGATAATGAAAATGGATATCTGCAACGATGGGAACTGGGCTTTGCGCACAGATGGTCTTTAACGCGGCGGTACTATCCTCATCAGGACAAGACACCCGCACAATATCAGCCCCAGCCGCCGCTGCCGCATTGATTTGCGCCAAGGTGGCCGCCACGTCACTGGTCAGGCTGTTGGTCATCGTCTGAACCGAAATCGGCGCATCACCACCAACCGGAACTGACCCGACCATTACCTGACGGCAGCGGCGACGCTCGATTGTTCGATAAGCCCGATAAGCGTTTGACACGGTTAAACTCCAAATTACGGCGCAATGGGCACCGGTTAAATATGCCCCATTCTATACCCTGTTCGGCCGCCAAGCGCCAGATCAATGCGTCACTTTAGTTTAAATGATAACAGCCACGAAAAGCGGCGGCAGCGATCCTGAGTTCGGATGACACACGCCCAGACCAGCCACCAGCAGCATGATATGATGTAAGATTTGACCCCGCAACAATGCCTAGCGGCGATCCAGCGCCGCCAGATACTGCCAAAAAAAGTGAGGGGATGAAAAATTGGGGCGGTGAAAAAAGTGAGGGAGGCTATAGCACCTCAAGCAATTTATCGGTAACAAGCGGCAGATCGCGCACGATTTCACCAATATCACCCAAGGAACGCGGCTTATCACTGCCGACCTCGATCGTCAATCCGCCCGCATTGCCGGTGCTAAGGTAAAGACGTTCATTGCCGCCAATCACCTGACTGTCACCGGCCTGCATCAACTTGGCGATAACTTCTTCACCGTTATCGCGGACAATTTCAACCCAGCTTGCGGTAACCGCACGGATGGTAATTTCTTGTGCCGGATCGCGTAAATTAGCAATCGCGGCATTTACACCCGGACTATCCACCGATAGATCAGTCGCGGCCCGATCAGTCGCGGGCCCTGAATTTGGGGCTGGCGTTTTCAGGGTAGCCTCGGCCAGAATGGTGTTGTCAGCGTTATTTTCGCCAGCTTGCGCCGGTGTTTCTGCCACCGGTTTTTTTCCAAGAGACGTTGTTGCGGCTGGCGCTGGAGTGCGTGTGCTGGCCGGCGGTTTTGCCGCGCCCGTATCCGCGGGCAGTGCCGGGCTTGTGGCGGCAGTGATGATTGGGGTTACGTCCCGCAAATCATCACCCCCGGCATCACCTTTAGGCGACGTTCCGGCCTGAGTTGAATCCTGAGTTGAGTCCTGTCTGCGGTTAGATAGCTGATCTTCCTGATGACTGCTGCCCTTAATGGCGAGTGGCACAGAAAGCCCGCTAGCCCGCTCTCCACTGGCAATTTCAGCCGGTGCCATCGTACCCTGATCGGCCTGATCAGGGCCGTTCAGCCAATACCAACCACCATAACCTATGCCTGCAAAAACCAGCAGCATCGACACAATCGCCGGGGCGGACCGCTGCGGCGGCCGTGCGCCCATCGGCATCTTATATTCTGGAACCACTGTTTCTTCGCTGGCAATGGCCGCATAGCGTGCCACCAGAGACACCGGATCAAGGCCAAGAAACTGGCCGTAGCTGCGCAAGAACCCCTTCACATAGGCAGGCGCTGGCAATTGATCAAACTCACCACTTTCCAAATGTGAAAGGTAATCACCTGAAATCCGCAGTTGCTGCGAAACGTCAAGAATTTTGACGCCCTGACCACGGCGCGCGGATTTGAGCGTCGAACCTATCTGTTCGAAGCTGTCATTTGCAACCATCGGTTCATTTTCTGTTAGGTGAGCGCGCAAATAATGTCTCCACTTGGCGTTCAATAATCAAAAGTCACCAGATATTTTCGACAATTGCAAACAAAATCCTCATTTGCCAGATGATAAATCTCAATCAGTCGTCTGATAACATTAACTTGTTACGGTTCAGTATTTGCGCCGTGTACCACATAAATTCTGATTGATAAATATCAATTTAGTACCAGTCAGGCGTTAAATCTCATCATCCAGCCCGTAGGCAGTATGCAAGCTTCGTACCGCCAGCTCGGCATATTCAGCATCAATCAAAACCGAAATTTTAATTTCGGATGTCGAGATAACATGCAGGTTCACACCCTTTGCCGCCAGTGTTTCAAACATGGTCTTGGCAACACCCGGTTGCGTTCGCATCGCCGTTCCAACAACCGAAATTTTCGCTACATTCGGCGAAGCATCAACCGATTCAAATTCAAGAAGCTCTTTAATTTTATTAATAATATCAACAGCTTTATTTAAATCAGCGCGACCAACAGAAAAGCTGATATCAGTCTTTTTGACTGCACTTGATGCGCTTTGAACGATCATATCGACATTAACATGATGATCGGCCAGCGCGCCAAAGACAGCGGCCGCAACACCCGGCCGATCTGGCAGGCCAACGATTGTGATCTTGGCCTCATCTGGGCTGTAGGCAATACCGCTAATGGTTTCTTGTTCCACGACTGAATCCTCATTTACGACTAAAGTACCTGGTGCATCATTGAAACTTGAGCGCACCTGCAGATTGACATTATGGCGCATCGCCATCGCGACTGATCTCGTTTGCAAGACCTTGGCGCCAGACGACGCCATTTCCAGCATTTCTTCAAAGGTAATCCGGCCTAGTTTACGCGCTTTTGGTGCGATTCGCGGGTCGGTTGTGTAAACCCCGTCAACATCTGTGTAAATATCACAGCGATCAGCCTCCAGCGCCGCGGCAATCGCCACTGCTGACGTATCCGAGCCACCGCGGCCAAGCGTGCTGATCCGGCCATCCGGGCCAATGCCCTGAAATCCGGCAATGACGGCAACCTGTCCCTGTTTCATCCGCTGACGGATCGCACTGCCGTCAATCTCGTCAATGCGTGCAGCGCCATGCACGCTATCCGAGCGAATGGGCACCTGCCAGCCAAGCCATGACCGCGCATCAACCCCAATATTCTGCAACGCGATCGCCAGCAGACCAACGGTAACCTGCTCGCCCGTCGCGACAATCGTATCATATTCGCGCGCATCATGCATCGGGCCAATATCAGACGCCCAGGCAACAAGCTGGTTTGTTGTCCCCGCCATGGCCGAGACAACGACCGCCACCTCATGGCCGGCATCAACTTCGGCTTTTACCCGCTGTGCAACGTTGCGTATACGATCAAGATCGGCCACCGAAGTGCCGCCAAATTTTTGAACAATCCGTGCCATTTGCTGTATGCTGTTTCCAATGAATATAATTTCACGCAGCTATAGCGATTACCAGCCGCCGGGGCAAGCCCATGATGACAACTGCAGACCAAACTGAGATTGATAATTTTGCCGCCCTATCCGACCAATGGTGGGATCAGCGGGGGCCGATGGCACCTTTGCATGCTTTTACGCCCATTCGGGTGGATTATATTTTACGGGCAATTGGTCGCTTCTTCCCGATCAACGCAGGCGGACAGCCCTCCAAACAATCAGCAACAAGGCCGTCATTGGCGGGGCTACGCATTCTAGATATTGGCTGCGGCGGGGGCTTATTGGCCGAACCGATGGCGCGGCTTGGCGCCAACGTTACAGGCATCGACGTCACGGCGCCCGCAATCCATGCCGCAAAGGCGCATGCCCAAACCATGCAGCTGGATATTGATTATCGTGTCATTACCGCTGAGGATCTCGCTGCGACTGGCGCTAAATTTGATGTGATTTACGCCTCAGAAGTGATCGAGCATGTGGCCGATCGACCGCTCTTTATCACGGCGATTGCCGAGATGCTGAACCCCGATGGCGTTGTTATTGTCACCACGATCAACCGCAGCCTTCCTGCCCTGTTATTTGCCAAGATCGCCCTTGAATATATTGTCCGGCTGGTGCCGGCTGGCACGCATGATCCGCGCAAATTTGTAAAGCCAGCCGAATTACGCGCCGAATTTGCTGCTGCCGGTATTCTGCTTGATGATATGACCGGTTTTGCCCCGCGCCCGGGCGGCGGCTTTATGCCGGTTGGATCACTGGCGGTGAATTATGCTGCCAGCGGTGGCTTTCGCTAGCGATCAAGCTGGCACAAACCGATCAAACCGGAACCGCGCGCCGCTTAATGTTCGGGCGGCAGCCACGGCATCGCGACAACGTCAATTCCCTCATCGGCAAGCTGCTCGCGCTCTTCGGCAGTTGATTGGCCGTAAATATTTTCGGCCGGACTATCGCCATAATGAATTTTGCGGGCTTCGGCGGCAAAATCGGTGCCAACGTCACGGCATTCGGCCTTGATCTTGCGCTGTAGCTGGCGCAATTGCGCCATTGCCTCGCCAAACGCAGCCGCAGTCATGGCGGCTTTTGGCGGCGATGTCGGCACCGGTTTTTGCGGGCTTGATGTTGCCGCACTTGGGGCCGCACCGTGGGCCGTGCTGGGGGCCGCACTGATTTGGGGCGGCGCCTCAATTGTGACAGGGTCGCGGCGGCGTTTTGGGCTTGCAATATTAGGCGTCATCAGCGCGCGACGAATTTTAGCGCTATCGCAAACCGGGCAGGTAACAAATCCGGCATTATTCTGCTCGTCAAACGCGGTGCTGGTTTGAAACCAGCCTTCAAATTCATGGGTCATCTCGCAGATCAATTGATATTTGATCATTTATTTGCTCTCACCGCCCCAGCTTGTTTAAAGGGCACCATGACAATGTTTGAATTTCTTGCCCGATCCACATGGGCACGGCGCATTACGCGACACCTTGCCGCCAGCTGTTGCATCATTGCCAGCATTATTAGCTGGCGCAGCGCCTCGGCTGTCGGCATCTTCCGGTTGGCGGATTTCGACATGGGAGAGAACCATACTGGTAGTCTCACGCATCGTGGCCAGCATATTTTCAAACATCATAAAGGCTTCACGCTTATATTCATTTAGCGGGTCCTTTTGCGCATAGGCACGCAATGTGATGCCTTGGCGCAGCTGATCAAGCGTAAATAGGTGTTCTTTCCACTGCTGATCAAGCACCTGCAACAGCAAGTTCTTTTCCGCCATCCGCATGATATCAGGGCCAAGCCGAACCGCCTTTTCCGCCATATGCCGGTCGGCAGCATCAATCAACCGCGCTTCGATCTCAGTTTCAGCGATGCCGTCCTCGGCAAACCATTCAGCGATCGGTGCCTCGACACCCAAAACACGGCGGGCATCAGCATCCAGCGTTTCCGCATCCCACGCATCATGGTAGGAGCCAGCGGGGATGGCGCGCTCGACAATCAGAGCTGCCGCTTCATGGCGCATATCAACAACGGTTTCATGAACATCATCGGCGCGCATAATTTCCTTGCGCTGGTCAAAAATCACCCGGCGCTGGTCATTCATCACATCGTCATATTTCAGCAATTGTTTGCGGATTTCAAAATTGCGGGCCTCAACCTTGGATTGGGCCTTTTCGACGGCCTTGTTAATCCAGGGATGCATAATGGCTTCACCTTCTTCAAGGCCCAGCTTGACCAGCATACTATCCAGCTTTTCCGAGCCGAAGATACGCATCAGATCATCTTGTAGAGACAAGAAAAATTTCGACGCGCCCGGGTCACCTTGACGACCAGTCCGGCCGCGCAACTGATTATCGATCCGGCGCGATTCATGACGTTCGGTACAAATCACATAAAGCCCGCCAGCCGCCAGCGCAGTGGTCTTTGCCGCCTCAATTTCGGCAATAATCTTATCCCTTTGCTTGTCGGTGACAGTCTTGCCCGTTTCAGCCAGCGCAGCCAGCCGCATATCAAGATTGCCCCCCAGCTGGATATCAGTGCCGCGCCCAGCCATGTTGGTCGCGATTGTAACCGCCCCCGGCACGCCCGCATCGGCAATGATTTTCGCCTCTTCAGCGTGAAACCGTGCATTGAGAACCTGATGCTCGATTTTGCGCTTTTTCAATTCGGCAGACAGACGCTCAGACTTGTCAATACTGATCGTGCCAACAAGAACCGGCTGTTGGCGTGACCGGCATTCAAGAATTAACGCAATCACCGCCTCGTCGCGTTCGGCGCTGGTGCGATAAACCTCATCATCATGGTCAATACGCGCAATATCGCGGTTGGTTGGAATTGCCGTGACCTCAAGGCTGTAAATCTCAGAAAATTCCCCAGCCTCGGTCATTGCTGTACCAGTCATTCCGGCCAATTTATCATACATGCGGAAATAATTCTGGAACGTAACCGATGCTAATGTCTGGTTTTCCGCCTGAATGGCAACGCCTTCCTTGGCCTCGATTGCCTGATGCAATCCATCAGAGAACCGCCGGCCTTCCATCGCACGGCCAGTGAATTCGTCAATAATGACAACCTCGCCGGCTTTCAGCATATAATGCGTGTCACGAGCAAAAAGCCGGTGGGCGCGCAGCGCCTGATTGACGTGGTGCAACAGCCCGACATTTTCAATGTCATAAAGCGTTGCCTCGCCAATCACACCATGATCGCGAAGCAGGGTTTCTGCATGCTCGATACCGGCCTCACTTAACGAGACACTATTGCCCTTTTCATCGAGATCGTAATCTTCTTCAACCAGCTGTGGGATGATTTGATTGGCAACCACGTAATGTTCTGAGTTTGTTTCGGCCGGGCCAGAGATGATCAGCGGTGTGCGCGCCTCGTCAACGAGGATCGAGTCAACCTCATCAACAATCGCAAAGTTGAAATCACGCTGCACCATATCATCGAGGCTGAATTTCAAATTATCGCGCAGGTAATCAAAGCCGAATTCATTATTCGTTCCATAAGTAACATCGCAGCGATACGCGGCACGGCGTTGATCATCATCAAGCCCGCCAGTAATACAGCCAACGCTCAGCCCAAGAAATTCATAGACCTGACGCATCCAATTGGCATCGCGCGAGGCCAGATAATCATTCACCGTAACCACATGAACGCCGCGACCATCAAGCGCGTTTAGAACCACCGCCAAGGTGGCAACGAGGGTTTTCCCCTCACCAGTTTTCATTTCGGCGATTTGTCCACGATGCAGCGCAATACCGCCCATCATCTGCACATCAAAATGGCGCTGACCTAGGGTGCGCTTGGCGGCTTCACGAACCAGTGCAAATACATCAACAAGATGATCATCCTTGTCGGCACCATCGGTAATCTTTTGCCGGATATCGGCAACCATCGCACGCAACGCGTCGTCATCAAGGCCGGTAAAATCGGCTTCACGGGCATTGATGTTCTGCACCACTGACTGCATGGCCTTAACCGCCCGATCATTCGAACTGCCAAACAGGTTTTTTGCAAAAGACCCAAACATCATAACTCCCCAGCCATTAGGCGAACGCACTGCCGGACGGCAGATATGAAGGCGGTGCAACAAGCACTTGATTGGACATAGGTATAGACGCGAATTTTGTCAATTGTTTGAGCGTTCTTTTCACATTTACCGCAACCACTGCAAAACCGCCACGACGCTGCAAACCCCCGTCTTTAACGGCGCGTAATCTTGGCGATTTTTCAAGCGCGGGCTTGCTCTTGGGTACTAGCTTCGTTAACACTAGATGGGGCGCATCAGTCACCAGAGTCCGCTGCGCCGGTTTTAGATTTTTCCCGATTGTACAGCGGCCCAGCTATGATTACCTTGGGTCAGCATCATTTAAAGAGGATTTACGCATGCGCAATGGTATTTTTGCCCGTCGGTTTATCACCCTGTTAACAGGTGCGGTTCTTTGTGCCGGTATCGGTACGACGGTTCATGCGAATGAGGGCGGTATTCCGGTTGGTACAGTCAATGGTGAAACGCTGTGGCTTGAGGATGTGATGCATCAGGCAGAACGCTTGCCCGATGAATTCCGGCAAACACCATTGGCCAATTATTTTGATCAGCTGGTCACCGATATGATTGATGCCCGCATTGCCGCCAATGCCGCGCGCGCAGCAAAGCATGACACCAAGAAGGATGTCGCCAGCGCGATGCGGATTGCCGCTGACCGTGTGCTGGCCGAATCATGGCTTGGCGAAACTGTCGCGGCTGAAGTTACCGATGCCGCGATTGAAAATGCCTATCAGAAATTTGTGGCTGACACCGCATCGCGTGAGCAGGTGACCGCATCACATATTCTTGTTGAAACCGAAGATGATGCCAAAGCCATCATCACCTCACTCGAGGGTGGTGCCGATTTTGCTGAATTGGCGAAAAGCAAGTCAACTGGCCCAAGCGGGCCGAATGGCGGGGCGCTCGGCACATTTGGCCGTGGCCAGATGGTGCCAGCATTTGAAAACGCCGCCTTTGCACTGGCCGATGGCAGCTTTAGCAAAACCCCGGTGCAGACGCAGTTTGGCTGGCACGTCATCAAGCTTGATAAAAAGGATGTTGCACCGGCCCCGACGCTTGAGGCAATGCGTGATCAACTCGTGCAAAATCTTTCAAGCCAAGCCCTTGGCCGTGTTCTTGAGGAATTACGTGCAAAGCAGGATATTAAAATCCGGAGCTTTGACGACATTCGCAAAGACGCTCTGGCCACGGGCAACGCCAATCAATAGCCCCCGCCATGACCATATCTCCTCTAGCGCCTGAGCATTTTCCCGATCTACCCTCAATTGCCGGTATCGGACTTGCGACGGCAGCAAGCGGCATGCGCTATAAGGGCCGCGATGATTTGCTGCTAATTACGTTGGCCGCTGGCAGCACTGTTGCCGGGGTGTTTACCCAGTCCGATACGGCGGCAGCGCCGGTGATCTGGAGTCGGAACATTGCCGATACTGGACAGGCAACTGCAATCATCACCAATGCTGGCAATGCCAACGCCTTTACCGGCAGTCGCGGCGACACGGCTGTCAAAGAGATGACCAGCGGTCTTGCCAAGCATCTTGATTGCCCGGCTGACACCATCATGGTGGCGTCGACCGGGGTGATTGGCGAGCCTTTAGACACTGCGGCGATGCTGCCCCATTTTGCTGCACTGGTTCATGATGCGAACAGTGATGGCGCAAATGCCAGTTGGCATGTTGCTGCCAATGCCATCCGCACGACTGACACATTTGCCAAAGGCGCCCATGCGAGCTGTATGATTGACGGGGTTGCCATCACCATATGCGGTATTGCCAAAGGATCGGGCATGATTGCGCCGAATATGGCGACCATGCTTGGCTATATCGGCACTGACGCGGCCTTGCCATCGGACGTTCTGGCGCGGTGCCTGCGCAGCGCAAACGGTGATAGTTTTAATTCGATTACCGTTGATAGCGACACCTCAACCAATGACAGCGTTTTCCTGATGGCAAGCGGCATGGCGGGCAACCGGCGCATTGCCGATACTGATGATCCGGCGTTAAAAGATTTCCGCAAGGCACTTGCCGCGGTTATGAACGATCTGGCGATCCAGATTGTTCGTGATGGCGAAGGCGCAACCAAGCTTGTCACCATCGATATTACCGGCGCCAAAGACAAGGCTACTGCCCGTAAAATCGGGCTTGCGATTGCGAATTCGCCGCTGGTCAAGACTGCGATTGCTGGCGAGGATGCCAATTGGGGCCGAATTGTCATGGCAATCGGCAAATTGGGGATTGGCATTCCGTCGGATGCTATCAGCATTGATATTGGCGGCTATAGCGTGGCGCGTGATGGAATGCGCGTTGCCGAATATAACGAAGCGCCGATTGCCGCCCATATGAGGGATCAGATGATTGATCTTGCGGTGTCGGTTGGCGATGGTCTTGGCGCGGCACGGGTGTGGACCTGCGATCTGACGCATGGCTATATCTCGATCAATGCCGATTACCGAAGCTAGGCCGACAATGCTGTTAGTAAGCGCGGTAGCGCTGGTCGATATTGATGGACGCGTATTGCTGGCACAGCGCCCCGAGGGCAAACCCATGGCTGGATTATGGGAATTTCCGGGCGGCAAAATCGAAGCCGGCGAAACCCCTGAATCCGCACTGATCCGTGAACTCCGCGAAGAGCTGGGCATCGACACTGCCGAATCCTGCCTCGCGCCGCTAAGCTTTGCCAGCCATCATTATGAGGCCAGCGATGATCGGCAAGCGTTTCACCTGTTAATGATGCTGTTTGTTTGTCGGCGCTGGCAGGGCAGGCCGCAACCGATCGAAGGCGGTGCGTTAAAATGGGTTCGCCCGCAGCAGTTGCGCGATTACCCGATGCCCGACGCCGATATACCGCTGATTTCAGCGATACAAGACCTCTTATAGACGAACCGCTACAATGATCCCTTACTAAGGGCTGATTTCGGGGTCCTGTTCATTACCGCCAATCGCGCTGGCAAGGCGGCTGGTTGCTGATCCTGGCCGCAGCGGCTTTTGCTGGCTTTCATGCGGTGCCCAGCCGGTAAGGGTAATAATCTCGAAACTGGCTGGTATAGATCCATCATCTAGACCAAATCGTTCTTGGTAAATTTCGGCCGCGCGCATGAAAACCGCACGCCTTGTCGGATGACGCAGCCGCCCTAGCATGGCATTTTGCTCGCCCATCCCGCGAAGGTCAGCCATCAGACGAAACAGGTTCGGATAGGTCACGGTCAACCGGTCGCTATCAGCCACCGGAAGCGCCAGACCAGCCCGCCCTAGCAGCCCACCAACATCCCTGATATCGGCCATCGGCGCACAGCGTGGGCTAAAGCCGCCGGTTATATCCTGTTCAGCCGCAATCAGCGCGGCACGCAATTCGGTGAGGCTATTACCGCCAAGAAGGTTAATGAGACATAACCCGTCGGGACGAAGCAGCTGCCGAATTTGCACAATCAGGCCGGGTAAATCATCAACCCAATGGAGGTTCAAACACGAAAAGACCGCATCAAAACTGCCCGCGGCAAATGGCAAATTGGCAAAATCATGAACGGCAAAGGGCTGGTCAGTCTGTGATGCAAATCCGGCCGCAGGGTCGCTTTGCAGCATCATGCCTATTTTTCCGGTTGGCGCCAGCTGCCGCAACAGCCGACCATCATGTGCGCCAAGATCAAGACACAGGTCAAAATCACGTCGCATCAGCTCAACCCGGTCAGCAAGGCGCAATGCGGCCTCATCCTTTAGAAACGCAAAATCGGCATAGGATGCGGCGGCCCGTTGCCGGTAACGGCGTTGGGCAAGTGGATCAAAGAGCTGTGGCATCGGATCGGTCATAATAAACGCATCTTTTAAGCGCTGGGCGCAAAACCGCAAGCGCTAAATAACCGCAAGATTGACCATAGGGGCGTGAACAGCTTTACCAATTCTTTACCATTTGCCAGCTAGGCTGAAGGTCAAAGCGTTTCACATGGAGGCCGCTGATGCCCTTTCGACAATGGGCCCAAAGCCCCGGTTTCGTCCGGCGGTATTCGGCGGCGATGCTTGATCTTTTATTGCCGCAACAATGCCCGTTATGCAGGCGGTTTTGCTTTGATAACGGTCTCTGCGCTGAGTGCTGGAGGGAACTGGTTTTCATCACCCCGCCATTATGCGGCTGCTGTGGGCGGCCGCTTGGCTATGCCATTGGTGATCACCTGTGCGGTGCCTGTCTGCAAGCGGCGCCGCCGTTAACTGAAATCCGCAGTTGCTTTGTCTATAATGACCAGTCACGAAAATTAATTCTGAAATTCAAACATGGTGATGCGTTACATCTGACCCCGCTTTTTAGCCGGTTTCTAAAGATGCATTTCACCACGTTAGCACAGGCCAATCATCTGGTTGTGCCCATCCCTTTGCACGCAAGGCGATATTGGCACCGGCGCTATAATCAGGCGGCCGAGATGGCACGGATGCTGTGTTGGCATCATGACCAAGATGCGTTTTGCCCGGATATATTAAAACGGCCAAAATCAGGGCCATCCCAAGCAGGCCTTTCCCGTCACCAACGCCAGCGCAATCTGGCCGGCGCCTTTTCTGTGCCAGCGGCCAAGCGTGACCGCCTAGCGGGGCAACTGGTGCTGTTGATTGATGATGTAATGACCACTGGTGCCACCCTCTATGAAGCGGCGCGAACATTACGGCGGGCCGGCGCTGGGCAAATTCGCGCTCTGGTGCTGGCGCGTGTTCTACGAGATAGCCTATAACCGTGATACCCCCTCTTTCAGGCGCTATTTTTTAACAATAGAACACTATGAAATGCACCGCATTTTGCGGTATGATATGGCTGTTTCAAAATCCAAATTACCAGATTGCTGCACCCGATCAAGGCGGCGTCCCGTGAGGTGAAAATGGCAAAAGTTGAAATCTATACGGCAATGGCCTGTCCATTTTGCAGCCGCGCGGTGAAATTGCTGAACGCAAAGAATATCGTCTTTGAAGAAATTGACGTGACGTTAAGCTCGGCCAAACGTCAGGCGATGCAAAGCCGCGCCAATGGCAGAACATCAGTGCCGCAGATATTCATCAATGATGACCATATCGGGGGCTGCGATGATCTGTTCGCGCTAGATCAGGCCGGCCATCTTGACCAGCTGCTCGCAGCCGCGTCCTAGCCCGCCATGGTGCCAGCAATCATGTTTAGCCCCGATTATGTCTAGCCCCAATTATGTTTAGTGTTGCCGCAGTTCAATATTGCTCGAGCGACAGCGCCGAAGAAACATTGACGCGCATCCGTCCATTGATTGTTGCCGCCGCACAGCAGGCCAGATTTGTCACCCTACCAGAATGCGCCAGCTATCTTGCCGCCAGCCGTGAACAATTAGCGACCCATGCCGAATGGGAAGATGACAGCTATAGCCAGCGATGGCTGGCTGATACGGCAAAACAGCTTGGCATCTGGCTGTTGGCCGGATCGTTAATGATGCGCCGACGCGATGACAAACGATTGGTCAATCGCGGCCTGTTATTCGGACCGGACGGCAGACAAATCACCAGCTATGACAAAATTCATATGTTTGACGCCAATGTTGGTGATGGCAAAACCTATCAGGAATCGGCCAGTTTTACCGCTGGCAACGCGCCGGTCATTGCGATGATTGACGATATGCCTGTTGGCCTAAGCATTTGCTATGATCTGCGGTTTCCGCATCTTTACCGACAGCTTGCCCGTGACGGCGCCAAGCTGTTAATGGTGCCAGCGGCTTTTACCGCTGTTAGTGGCAGGGCGCATTGGCACGTTCTATTGCGCGCCCGGGCGATTGAAACTGGCTGTTTTATCATTGCCCCGGCCCAATTTGGCACGCATGCCGATGGGCGGCAGACCTATGGGCATTCGTTGATCGTCAACCCATGGGGCGAGATTATTGTCGAGGCTGATGACGGCGATGCAGTGATCGCCGCAATGCTTGATATCGATGAGGTTGATAGGGCGCGTCGGGCAATCCCGTCACTGCAAACCAATCCTGTGATCGGGACAACCCGTCTAATCAAATAGACATTGCCCCTAAACACTGCGCCTGAACATTGCCCTCCGAAAAGGATCAATCAAGGCCGTTATCGCCAATCCGCATATATTTATCGTTACGATCCGCGATTAGCGCGGCCGCATCCATGCCAGCCATTGACGAAAGCTGCGCGGCAAACGCATCGCCAAGCGCGTCAATCGCCACCACCGGATCACGATGCGCCCCGCCAAGCGGCTCGGTCACGACCGCGTCAACAACCCCAAGCTTATGCATCCAGTCGGATGTGATGCGCATCGCCTCGGCGGCCTCACGCGCATGATCCGCACTGCGCCATAGAATTGACGCGCACCCTTCGGGGGAAATCACGCAATAGATTGCATGTTCATACATCACAACCCGGTTCCCAGTTGCCAGCGCAATCGCACCGCCCGAACCGCCCTCGCCAATAATTGCCGCAACCATCGGCGTCGGCAATTTCAAACAGGCGCGGATGGCACTGGCAATCGCCTCGGCCTGACCGCGTTCTTCAGCACCGCGCCCGGGATAGGCACCGGCAGTGTCAACAAAGCTCAGCACCGGCAGACCATAACGGCCGGCCAGATCCATCAGCCGCGCCGCCTTGCGGTACCCCTCGGGTCGCGCCATGCCAAAATTGCGCTTAATCCGTTCTTCGGTATTGGTGCCTTTTTCGGTGCCGATAACCATAACCGACTGACCCCGAAACCGCGCCATGCCACCAATAATAGCATGGTCTTCGGAAAAGTTACGATCGCCGGCAAGCGGCGTGAAATCGTCAAAAAGCTGATCAAAAATCGTGCGGATTTTTGGCCGGTCAGGGTGGCGTGCAACCTGCACTTTTTCCCATGCGCCAAGCTTTTCATAAGTTTGTTTTAATTCCCGCTCGATACGGCTCTGCAATTTGCCAATTTCATCGGCAATATTGATGCTGCCATCGTTACTCATATGGCGAAGCTCTTCGACCTTTCCCTCGAGATTGGCAATCGGCTTTTCAAAATCAAGAAAATGTCTCATTCAGGAATCATTCCATTCTTTATTTGGCCACTTTATATTTGGCCACTCTAAATCCGCCAGATGCGCATTTCGAATTGCCGTACGGGTTCGGCGTGATTTTTAAAACTGGCGTAGTTTACCGATCTTGACGGCGACTGGCAAGCGGATGCGCCGTTGACACCAATCCGGCCAGCCGGTCGGGGCGGCTAGCGGTATAGATTTGTGTTGTTGAAATATCAGCATGGCCAAGCAGGCTCTGCAAACTTCGAAGGTCGGCGCCCCGATTTAACATATGCGTCGCAAAGGAGTGGCGCAGCTTATGCGGGCTTACCCGCGCCGCCTCGATACCCGCCGCCAGCGCCAGTTTCTTTAGCATCTGGGCAAATTGATGCCGGGTCATGGCCGTGCCATCATTGGCCGGAAACATCATGTCGGAAAGCACAAAAACATCAGTCTCATCACGGCATTCAAGCCAACGTGCCGCCGCCGCCCGCGCCGTATCGCCAAGCGGTACCACGCGTTCCCGCCCCCCTTTACCGGTTACCAAAATGGTTTCAGGGTTGCGCCGAAACTGCGCCACCAGCAAGCCAACCAGTTCCGAAACCCGCAATCCGGTTGCATAAAGAATTTCCAGCATAGCAAGTGCCCGCAAGGCCGCCAGATCAGGCGTCATCGCCGCCGCCGCCTCAAGCAGCCGGATAATTTCACCCTCGCTAAGGCTTTTTGGCAGCGCGGCAGGCAGGGACGGATTGTCAATCCAGCGGGTCGGGTTATCCGCCCTGATGCCATCCTCGACCGCCCATCCCATAAATTGCCGCAAGGCGCTAAGCCGGCGCGCGACCGACCGCGGGGATAGCGCGCGCTGATGCCACCAAACGATTAGCTTCCGCAACGCATCTGCGTCACAGGTTGCAAGATCGCTATCGATGCGCTGAAGGCCGGTCTGGCAATCCATTAAATCCCGCCGATACGCCGCCAGCGTATTTCCCGACGCCGCGCGCATGGCCGAGATTGCCTGCAAGAAGCCGTCGATTAACGGGTCGCCATTGGCGGCGGTTTTACCAGTCCTAGCTTTGCGTGCCATCCGGTACCATTGCAGCAAGCCGCTGCAGCAGATGTGCGACGACAATCTCTTGTGCAAAGCCCTTGGCGACTTCATTTTGACCAATCATATCAAGCGCCCGAATGACCGCTGCAAGATCAGCCGGATTAACTTTATCAAGCGGCAAATCGTGCAACAGCCACTGTGCCAGCAAGATTGTTTCAGCAACATGACGGCTTTCCGCCGCCGCCATAACCGCCTTTAGTAACAATGGTGGCAATCCGATAAAGGCCTGTTTAGGCTCGGGCTCACCCTTGACCAGATCAAGCCATGCCTGATCTTCGATGGCCACGCCGGTCGCCTCGAGAACTGGCAGCATATGCCACAGTTTCAGGCCGCCGATTGCCGCCGCATCAACCGCACCATCAGACAGGCCACGCAATAATTCAGCCACCTTGAGCGCATCGCCATTGCCGGCAAACGCGGTTAGAGTTGAGGTGTCTCTTGGCTGATTTATCGCCAGCATAAACGCCATTTTTGGCGCAACATCCAAATCGTCGAACCGCATATTTGCAGCCACCGCCTCGTCGGCAAGCGCGTTCCGCACCAGCTCGGCATATAGCGGCAGCAGAACAGCGCCGTTACCGGCAGCAATCTCGGCCTTGAACGCCTTTGCGACCAGCGCCAAACGGTCAGATCGCGTATCCGCATCAAGCGCGCGCCATGCCAACGCCGTGGTCAGTGCATCGGCCCTTTCATCCAGACGCGCCAATGCCAGTTGCGCATCATCCGCGCCCTGTCCGGCATTGCGCCATAATTTACCGGCTTGGCGATGCGTAATTAACCCACGCCGCAACCCGTCATAGGTTGAAACCATGCGTGCATCCGGCCCCAAAAACTTTAACTTCATGATGGTTTCGGCCATCTGCTTTGGCAAAACAGCCAACCCCTCCAGCGGGATCGGCCGGTTCGCCACATCCATCAGCACAATATGCGCCGAGTCCAATTTTGCCGGATCAATCACATTCGCCGGAGACTTGTTCAGAACCTCGTCCACCAGACCAAAGAAAATGGGATCATCAACACCGTTTGCCGCCAGAATATCAGCGCCAAATCTTGCCCCACCAACATTGCCCTGAACCGCCTGACAGATCACGTTTGACTTGTGCCAGAACGGATCCATCGTTTGCGTGACCTGACGGCTGACAATTTCACAAGCAGCAACATCATCACGAACCATCAGATAATGCTCGGTCAACCAACGCCGCCAGTCGGCCCATTTATCTGCCTCGGGAAGCTGGGAAACAAGCAAGGCAAGGTCGCCAGACCGGCCACCATTTGCCAGAAAAGCCAACCGTGCCTCAACCAGATCGGCCGCAACATTATTCGCCCCGCTTGGCGGGATTGATTGCCGCGCCACGACCTCATAAGCAAGCCCACTGATCACCTGTGAATGGCTGACAACCGCTGCCTTTTGCAGCAAAAACACTGCATCACGCGCCGATGTACCGCGCCAGATCAAGCTGTCGAGCTGGCGATTGCCGGTATCGCCAACACCGATTGCAGCAAGCCCGACATCAGAAATTTTCCGGCGGCCAATTTTCGCACTGCCATAAGGATCATTTACCACTGAGAGGTCGCTATTCGGCGACGGGTCGGTTTCCCTAACCGCTGCCGGCATATCGGTCTTTAAATCATCGGTCGCCTCGTTTTGGGCACGGTTTAGAGCGTCATTTCCTTGTTCGCTCTGATCCGGTATCAGATCTCGCAATTTACCATTATCAGCATCCGCGCGACCAATAATCGCCGGTTTTGCATCCCCCTTATTAAGGTCGGTACTTGAGGCATTATTTGGCGACATTGCGAGGTTAGATCCATCCCCGGCATCACTGGGCTGTTTAGCCCCTTCGCGTTGGTCTGGGCCTTCAGCGTTCACGGCCTGATCAATGGCTTGGTCGATACTGATCGGGGTATCTGTTCCGGGTGTGGGGGTTATCGACAGTAAATTAACCGGCTCGTTCTGCTGCGCGGCGGCTGGTGTAGCTACCAGGGTTACGGCCAGCGTCATGGCCAAAGCGATCGCCGGTGTCCCGATGAGCGATAAACCCAGCCAGCCGGCTGTCAACATACCGAGGCCGCGCATATTTTTTGCGGGCATCTCTTTTGCGGGCATTGGCGCCGCGCTCAAATTAGTATGAAAAAAAGACCCCGGCCCGGATAAATGGCGCGAATATGGGGAATTTGACTTATTTTGGAAGCGTTTCATTCGAAATAACCTTGTTAATAGCAACCGTCGGGGCGGGAATTTGCCAATTCGACAAAACAACAAGACCGACCGCGGTCAGGCCAGTCAAAACAAAAAACAAAACTGCAAATCGTGTCATTTCATCCCCATATTTTCTGGCTGGCCTGTCATTTTGGCCCCGCCCATTTTGATCACGCCCATTTTGGTCACGCCACTAATTTGGACCACACCACTAATTTGGATCATTGCGTATCGTCCCGATAGCGCCCAGTACCTGATGTTAAGCGGCGTTGATGCCATGATTAATACAACCATTGGCTGATTTGGCCCGTCGCCTATACTGGTTTTAGAAACCAAGCTTCAGAAACAAGGTATTTATGACAATATTATGTCGGCAATTAGGCAAAGTCACAAGCCACCTCATATTTTCGTTCGGCTTTTCATCAAATCTTGACTGATCAGACTGCTTATTTTATTCCCCTTGGCCTGTTGCATTGTTATGATAGCTGGCATGGAACCAACGCCAAAACCATCGGTTAATCAAGGACACCAAAAGCCCAGCCCCGCGGCCAAACTCGGCAATAGCATTGCTGCCCGACTTGACCGACCTGTGGCACTTGTTGGCCTTATGGGAAGCGGCAAATCAGCAGTTGGTCGGCGCACGGCCAAAATGCTTGGACTAAATTTCGAGGATAGTGACAAGCATATCGTCAAAAATACCGGCATCAGCATCGCTGAAATTTTTGAGCTGGCAGGCGAGACAAAATTCCGTGAAATGGAGTTAAAAACGATCAGGGCTTTATTGTCAGACCGTCCGCAGATCGTCGCCACTGGCGGCGGCGCCTTTTGTCACGGTATGACTGCAGAATTGCTGTTAGAGACTGCATTAGTGGTATGGCTAAAGGCACCACCCGAAACATTGTTATCACGGATTGGCAACACCAAATCGCGGCCTTTGCTGCATAATGACGACCCGCTGGCAACCTTGACACGACTGAACCAGCAGCGTTCACCCTATTATGAAAAGGCACATATCCATCTGGATACTGACGGTTTATCAACACATAAGGCGATGATGGCGCTGCTGCGCGCGCTTGACAGTCATCTGCCAAGACAGTAGGTCACTGGAATATGCAACAGAAAACACTAACCGTGGGTCTTGGCGATCGCGCCTATGACATCATCATCGGCGCTGATCTGATTGATCGTGCCGGCGATATGCTTGGCCCGATTGCGGCCAATCGCCATATTGTCATTGTCAGCGACAAAACCGTTGCGGCGCTTCATCTTGACCGGCTGACAGCCGGGCTAAAACCCGCCGCGCGTCAAATTGATCATTTTGAAGTCGCCGCCGGTGAGGCCAGTAAATCCATGCAGGTGCTAGCACGTCTGCTTGATGATATTCTGGCAGTCGGAATTGACCGGTCAGTAATGCTGATTGCCTTTGGCGGCGGCGTTGTTGGCGATCTTGCCGGCTTTGCCGCGGCAAGCCTGTTACGCGGCGTCGATTTTGTACAGATTCCAACTAGCCTGCTAGCCCAGGTCGATAGTTCAGTTGGCGGTAAAACCGGCGTCAATGCGGCAGCGGGCAAAAACCTGATTGGTGCCTTTTATCAACCAAAGGCCGTGCTTGCCGATACTAGCCTTCTGGCCAGTTTGCCGCCGCGAGAGCTGCGCGCGGGCTATGCCGAAGTGGTGAAATACGGGCTGTTGGGCGACGCCAAATTTTTTGACTGGCTAGAGATCAATAATGCGGCAGTGCTGGCACTAGACCCTGATGCAATCATGCACGCCATCTACACATCCTGCCTTGCCAAAGCGCGGATTGTTGAGGCTGACGAGCGCGAGTCTGGTAAACGTGCTTTACTCAATCTCGGCCATACATTCGCCCATGCCTTTGAGGCCGAAGCTGGCTATAATGGCAGCTTGCTTCACGGCGAAGCCGTTGCCGCTGGCATGGGGTTAGCGTTTGAGCTGTCGGCTGATCTGGGATTTTGCACAGCTGCTGATGTGGCAAAATGCAAGGCGCATTTGCACGCCGTTGGACTGCCTGCGGGTCAGGCTGATCTTAGTGCGGGCAATGCCCCAGCATCGCAATTGATTGACCATATGAAACATGACAAGAAAATGCGCGACGGCCGGATGTATTTCATTCTTGCCCGCGCGATCGGTGACGCATTCGTAAGCGGCGACGTGCCGCCAGATGCGGTTAAAACGCTGCTGCAACGAGGTGAAAATGGCGTCTAGCCTGTGGCTTTTAGCCCTCATTATCATCCTGTTGATCCTCGCATCGGCATTTTTTTCCAGCGCCGAAACGGCACTGACCGCGGCATCAGACGCCCGCATGCGCCAGCTTGCCAGCAAAGGCAATGATCGGGCCCGTATCGTCGAGGCGTTGCGCGCCGACCGTGAAGGCCTGATCGGCTCGATTCTGATTGGCAATAATGCCGTCAATGTTCTTGGCTCGGCATTGGCGACAAGCATTGCGATCTCGCTGTTTGGCGAAGGCGGCCTTGTCTGGGCAACCATTGCCATGACCGTTTTATTGGTCGTGTTTGCCGAGGTGATGCCAAAAACCTATGCCTTTACCTATGCCGATCAATATGCGTTGAAGATTGCGCCGGCCCTGCAATTGGTCGTGCGGCTGTTAAGCCCGCTTTCGCTTGGCCTGCGGCTGCTTGCCAGCCAGATGATCCGGCCGCGGCTGGACGATGATCATGACCGTGAAGAAGAATTGCGCGGATTGATTGAATTACAGGGCAGTAACGGTAATGCCGATGACCGCGAACGCAAGGCAATGTTGTCATCGATCCTTGATCTGAACGAATTGTCAGTGGATCAGATCATGACCCATCGTGGCACCGTAAGCATGGTTAATGCTGACGATAATATCGAGGATATTTTGCGTTTTGTGCTTGGCTCGCCGCATACCCGCCATCCGGTTTTTTCCGGCAAGCCTGACAATATTATCGGCGTTCTGCACGTCAAAGATTTGCTGCGCGCGTTGCGTGAAACCGAAACCGGCAGCAAGAAAGCGAATTTACCGCAACTGGTGCAGAATATCGCCAGTGATGCTTATTTCATTCCCGAAACCACTTTGCTGTTCGACCAGTTGCAGGCGTTTCGCACACGGCGTGAACATTTTGCCGTCGTTGTTGATGAATATGGTGATTTTCGCGGCATCGTCACCTTGGAAGATATTCTTGAGGAAATCGTTGGCGATATTGATGATGAACATGATATCGGGCTGGCCGGTCTTAGCGCACAGGCCGATGGGTCGTGGCTTGTTGACGGCAATGTGACAATTCGCGATTTGAACCGTACGCTTGGCTGGCATCTTCCCGATGAGGATGCCTCAACTCTGGCCGGATTGGTGCTTTTTGAAAGCCGCACAATCCCCAGCCCGGGACAGGAATTCCGGTTCCATGATATCCGCTTTCGTATTGTGAAACGCGAAGGCAACCGCCTGACAAGCCTGCGCCTATGGGCAAGCTAAAATCAATGAAAGATCAAGATGATGAGCCGAGCTAACCCACAAGCAAATCCCGCAATCCACACGCCTTACGGCGCGGATCATTCAACCGAATTAAGCCCGCCGGCGGTCGAGCGCGAGCTGGTTCATCAACGCCAGATCACGCTAAATGGCTATGTGCGCAATGATGGGCTGTTTGATATCGAGGCCGCGCTGACCGATCATAAAACCTATCCGTTTCCCAGTGATTTTCGCGGCGAGGTTACGCCTGATTTGCCGGTTCACCATATGATCCTGCGCATCACCATTACCAAGGAACGCGTCATCACCGCGGCCGAGGCCATCACGGTAACCGGCCCTTATGCGGTTTGCCCCAAGGCCAATGAAGTGTTTCACGAGCTTGTTGGGCTGAAGATTGGCCCGGGATGGCGGCGTCAGGTTCAAGCAGCAATCGGCGGACGGCACGGCTGTACGCATATTACCGAATTGCTGGGCCCTGTTGCGACCATCGCCTATCAGACAATGTATGGGCAAGAGGCGCGTGAACGGCGCACCGGCGCAACATTCACCGATGCCGACAAGCAGCGCGAGCGCAGTCACCTGCTGAATAGTTGCGTTGGCTATGCCGATGACCGCGAATAGCCGGTATTAATAGCGGAACACGGCGGAACACGGGCTTGGGCGGCAAAAGTTTTTAAGAGACGGCTGGCCTAGTCGCTTAGATGCATTTCGAGCGCATGAATGCTGTTGGCAAGATCGTCAGCCAGCACTGCATTAACCATCCGGTGCCGCTGTAGACGGGATTTGCCAGCAAAGGCCGCAGCCTTGATGGTAACCTCAAAATGCGTGCCGCCACCCTCGCGCCAGCCAGCGTGACCTGCGTGCTTATGACTGACATCCTGCACGTCAATTTCCTGCGGATTTAACCCGGCGGTCAATTTTTGCGCTATAGTATCTGCCGTTGCCATGTGCTATCTCCATGTTGGGGGGCTACGTTTGCTTGTAAAGACACTGATTTTAAGTGGATCATAGGATGAGACGCGCCACCGTACCAGAGTTTAAGATTGATCAGCGGCAAAATGATAGCGAGCCGCGGCGCTGTGCGGCTATTGGCTGCCGCGATGAGGGCGTTTATCCGGCGCCAAAATCGCGCGATGCACTGCGCGATTACATCTGGTTCTGCCTTGACCATATCCGCGCTTATAATAAATCATGGAACTATTATGACGGGCTTCAGGGCGCCGCACTTGAAGCTGAAATCCGGCGCGCGACAACTTGGGAGCGGCCAAGCTGGAAATTTGCCACCGGCCAGCCAAGCGAAAATCATTTCGATGACCCGTTGGGATTGTTTGATTTCGACAATCGGGACGAGGCAAAATCGAGGCGTAAATTAACCGCTGAAGAACGTGCCGCATGGAAAACCTTGAACTTGGCACCGATCGAGGATTTTGATATTGTCAAAAAACAGTACAAGCGTCTGGTAAAGGAAAACCACCCTGATAAAAATGGGGGTGACGCACATGCCGAAGAACGGCTAAAAGATATTAACCTTGCCTATTCACTAATTCGGAAAACACTTGCCAATGGTGGCAAATCTGCCGCCAGCTAAACCTGAAATTTGCTTAATGTGGAGTTCTAACTGTTATGTCTGATAACGCGAAATTTGCGCCGACCCCAGCCCATCCTATGTCGGCGCCCGACATTACGGTCAATGCCAGAGATGTTTTTGGTATTGATGTCGATATGGAAGTTCCGGCTTTTAGCGAAGGCTCTGACTATGTGCCGGGTCTCGATCCGAACTATCAATTCGACACTGACACCACAATTGCTATTTTGGCAGGCTTTGGCTTTAACCGCCGGGTGATGATCCAAGGCTATCACGGCACCGGCAAATCGACCCATATCGAACAGGTTGCCGCACGGCTGAACTGGCCGTGTATCCGGGTCAATCTTGACAGCCATATCAGCCGGATTGATCTCATCGGCAAGGACGCAATTGTGCTGCGCGATGGTAAACAGGTTACCGAATTCCGTGAAGGCATTCTGCCATGGGCATTGCAGAACCCCGTCGCACTGGTATTTGATGAATATGACGCTGGCCGCGCCGATGTGATGTTTGTGATCCAGCGCGTTCTTGAGGTAGATGGCAAACTGACCCTGCTGGATAGCAACAAGGTAATCCATCCACATCCGCATTTCCGGCTTTTTGCAACTGCCAATACCGTTGGCCTTGGCGACACAACAGGCCTTTACCATGGCACCCAGCAGATCAACCAAGGCCAGATGGACCGCTGGTCAATCGTTTCTACTTTGAATTATCTGCCACATGCGGACGAGGTCAATATTGTGACTGCGAAACTGCCACAATATGCCGACAAAAAAGGCAGTGAGCAGGTGGCCGCGATGGTTCGCATGGCTGACCTCACCCGAAAAGGCTTTATGTCAGGTGACCTATCAACCGTTATGTCACCACGTACAGTGATTACATGGGCGGAAAACACCAGCATCTTTGGCGATATGACATTGGCATTCCGGCTGAGCTTTTTGAACAAATGTGACGAAATCGAGCGGCCAACTGTTGCTGAATATTATCAGCGTTGTTTTGGCATTGATTTGCCCGAAGCACCAATCCGGCAAGCCACTGCCAGCTAGGGTTGATCTGCCCATAACCGCCGCAAAGAGGCCAGCCTTAACGCCGCCAAACAGCCACAGGAACAAAAGCATATGTCGTCATTTGACAAGGATGCACAATTTCTGAAATCAAACGCCGCAGCGATGCGGGCACTTGCTGGTGGCAAAGAACATCAGGTCACCTATGCTGGCACTGATACTCATGTTGGCAAGGATGATGTGCGGCTTCCGGCATTACCGCCAACCGCCACCGCTGCGCAAAAGGCCAGCCTTCGCGGGGCCGCGGATGGGGCCGCGCTATGGCTCGCCCATCACAACCCGATGACCCATAAAAAACATTGTCCGGCACCCGACGGCGCCAAGGCGATTTTCGAATCGGCTGAACGTGCCCGGGTCGAGGCGATTGGCGCGCGTCACATGAAGGGTGTTGGCGCGAATCTGGATGCCGCGCTAAATCAGCGTTATGAAAACCGGCAGATTGACGCACCGGGCAGCGCCGATGATGCCGGCATTGCCGAAGTTGTAAGGCTGTTACTGCGCGAAGAGCTGACCGGATCGCCGCCGCCGAAAAACCTTTCAATGGTGATGGATTTATGGCGGCCTTGGGTCAAGAGCCGGGCTGGCGACCTGATTGACGAGCTTGGCCAGTCGCTGGATGACCAGCCTGCCTTTGCCGAATTATCGCGCCGCCTGATTGGGGCGCTTGAGTCTGATCTTGGCGATGCGACCTCGGATGAGGATCAGGATTCGGACAATGAAGATGATCAGGACGAAGGCGGCGACAGCCAGTCCGAACAGGATGGCGAGCAATCTGCGGTTGGCGAAGATCAAAGCGAGGGCGATGACAGCCAGTCAATGGATGATGCTGGTGATGCCGGCGCGTCCGAAGATGGTGAGATGATGGATTCCGAAGGCGCCGATGATGGCAGCAGTGACGGCGAGTCTCCCAATTCCGATATGCAGGGCGATCAAAGCAAAAGCGGTTCGGCAAATGATGGTTACCGCATTTTTGAAACAAAGTTTGATGAGGTGATTGCCGCTGCGGACCTTTGTGATGCGCAGGAACTTGACCGGCTTCGCGTGATGCTTGACCGGCATATGGAAAACGTCACCTCGATCGTTGGCAAGCTGGCAAACCGTTTGCAGCGGAAATTGATGGCGCACCAGAATCGCTCATGGGATTTTGATTTAGAAGAGGGCGTGCTGGATGCAGCCAAGCTGCACCGCGTGGTCACCCAGCCATTAAGCCCGCTATCTTACAAGCAAGAACAAGACACAAAATTCCGCGATACGGTGGTGACACTCCTGCTGGATAATTCAGGATCAATGCGCGGCCGCCCGATTACCATTGCCGCCGTGACAGCTGATATTCTGGCGCGCACGCTGGAACGTTGCGGGGTGAAGGTTGAAATCCTAGGCTTTACCACCCGTGCGTGGAAAGGTGGTCAATCACGCGAATTATGGCAACAGGCCGGCAAACCACCAATGCCCGGCCGTTTGAACGACCTAAGGCATATCATATACAAGCCAGCCGATGTGCCGTGGCGGCGGGCGCGCAAATCGCTTGGCCTGATGCTGCGCGAGGGCATCCTGAAAGAGAATATTGATGGAGAAGCGCTGCTATGGGCGCATGACCGGCTGCTGGCCCGCCATGAAGACCGTCGCATCATGCTGGTAATTTCGGATGGGGCGCCGGTTGATGATTCGACCCTATCAGTCAATAGCGGCAGCTATCTTGAAAAGCATCTGCGCGAAGTCATCGGCTATATTGAAGGACGCTCGCCAGTTGAATTGTTGGCCATTGGCATCGGCCATGACGTTACCCGCTATTACCGGCGCGCTGTCACCATCACCGATGTTGATCAGCTTGGCGGCGCCGTTGTCGGGCAATTGACCGATCTGTTTGACGAGGATGCCAATAAACGTAGTCGCCGCGTGGCCTGATTACGCTTAATGATTGCGCCTAACGATTTTTGGCTACCCAAATATCCCCAGATCAAAATTTCAGACAAAAAAAACCCCGCAATAGGTTTGCGGGGCTAACCAGCTATTTAAACTGAATGTTATTCGCTAGCCTGTGCTGCGGTAATCTCACGCTTAAGCTCTTGGGCTTCAACGGCCAGCTCGGCATTGCGTGCCTGCAGCAAATAGGCGTCAAGGCCCCCATGCTTTTCTACTGTGCGCATAGCGCTTGTTGACACGCGCAGGCTAACCTGACGGCCAAGAATTTCGCTTTGCATACGGGTAGATTGCAGATTCGGCAGGAAACGACGGCGCGTGCGATTGTTCGCATGGCTGACGTTATTGCCAGACATCACAGTCTTTCCAGAAATTTGACAACGTTTTGCCATAACTAAGGCTCCATAATCAGCAGGCACAAAGGCACCGCGTTAGAAATTGATGGCTGGGTATAGGCCAGTATGGGGTCAAGGTCAAGCTCGAAAACCGGCTTTTGCCCTATCCAGCTTTGTCCTATCCAGCTTTGTCATGCCCAGCCAGCTATAGCCGTTGGCCGCCAGATCATATGCGCCGGGTAATATGCTTCGGCGGAATGGATAACCCTGTTAAGCCTTTTGGTTAATCCAAATAGACTAATCCAAATAGACTATACGCCACGGGTTGATCGCTTTGACGTGGTTTGCGGCGGCGATTGGTGCGCGTCACCGTTCACGTCACTGATCAAAAGCAAGGGAACGCAAATAGGGTGAAGGTCAAACAAAACATACAATTAGTGAACGTACGAACGTCGATTGTTTTAGAGGCCGCAATCTGGGACGCAATTGGCGAAATTCTTGATCGAGAGAATCTCGACCTTAATAGTTTTTGCCAAATGGTCGATAAACGCCGTCGGGGGTATAACCTTACCTCGGCGATTCGGGTCGTTGTTGTGATCTATTTTCGGAGTTGGGCTAACAACCGGCGATTCTCAGAGCTAGCCAGACCGGCGCACAACCAGTTTAACGCCCCCGATGCCGAACTGCCGCCAACACCGCTATTACCCGACGTCCTTAAATCTTTTCACAAAGGGCTTTCGCATATTTGATGGCAGCAACAGGGTCAGCAATCTGGCCCTTAATCTGGTCGGGCGCTCCAACCCCGTCAGCATCCATCATCGCGGCAAGCTGGCGCAATATCTGGCCAGGCAAGTGCGGCCCTTCTAGGGCCAAGCCGCTGTAGAGCTGAACCAGATCAGCACCGACAAGGATTTTTGCATAAGCCTGCCAGCCATGCGCAACACCGCCAGCACCGATCAGCCCAAGCCGCCGGTTACTTAGGCGGCTGACATCAGCAAGGATCGCTGTCGCCGCCTCAAACAGGGGCGCCCCCGACAGGCCACCAACTTCATCAGCATAGGCACCATCGAGATATTCCGGCCGCGCCAGCGTCGTATTCGTGGCAATGATGCCGCTGACACCAGCCTCGACACAGCTTTCAACAATCGCCGCCAGATCACCCGGATGAAGATCAGGCGCAATCTTCAAAAAGATTGGCTTGGCTGGCAACGCCGGATCAAGCCCTGCATCATCAAGCCCGGAACGCCCTGCCGCCAGCAAATCAGCAAGATGCTGCTTGGTCTGCAAATTACGCAATCCGGGCGTATTCGGCGATGAAATATTCAGCGTAATATAATCAGCATAGCGTGCCAGCCTTGCCACCGCGTGATGGTAATCATCAATCGGTGCGGGGCTGGTTTTATTTGCGCCAACATTAACCCCTAAAATACCTGTACGGGCCGCCGCCATCTGTTGCAGATTTTGCGCGGCGGCTTCCATGCCGTGGCTGTTAAATCCATAGCGATTGATCACGGCCTTATGTTTTGGCAGTCGGAACACGCGCGGTTTTGGATTCCCGGGCTGGGGCTTTGGGGTGATAGTGCCCACCTCAACATGGCCAAAACCAAGCTGCATTGCGCCGTTAAAACAGGCCGCATTCTTATCAAAGCCTGCCGCCAGCCCCAGCGGATTGGCAAAATCAAGGCCAGCCACTGAAACCTTGAGGCTTGCCGTGGCTGTCAACGGGGCTGGACGCGGCCCCAGATTATGATGAAGCGTAATAACTGCTGCCCGATGTGCAGCCTCGGCTGGCAGGCATTTTGCCACTTTTGCCAGCAGCCCCCACATTAGCCACGATCCGCCGATTGAACAAGCTTTCCAGCCAGCGCGTCCTCGATCAATTGGATGCTTTTTTCACGGCCATAAAGCGCAAAGAAAGAGCCCATTCGCGGCCCCTCGGATTGGCCGAGAAGCACCTCATAAAGACATTTGAACCATTCGCGTAAATTCTCGTAATTTGCCGCCTTGCCAGTGGCATATACAATCGACTGAATTGCCTCGGCGCCACTATCATCATCCAGCGTGGCAAGTTGGGATTTCAGCGCGGCAAGATGGCCAGCCTCATCCGCATCGGCAAGCCGGTAAACCTTATGAGGACGCACCATATCCTGATAATAATTGACCGCATAGCCAATCATCCGGTCTAGTTCGGGATGGGTTTGCGCGGTGACATCACTGGCGTAATCGCTGACATAGGCCCAGACGATTTGCGGATCTTCAGCATGACAAACCGCCGCCAAATTTAACAGCAAGGTAAAGCTAACCGGCAGACCTGTCTGGCTTGGCACCCCGCTATGAATATGCCACAGCGGATTTTCCAGCTGTTCGGCATCACTCTGTTCGGGCAATTTGCCAAGATGCTGGTAATATTCATCAACCGTCTTTGGAATCACGTCAAAATGCAGCCGCTTGGCGCGCTTTGGCTGGCCATACATAAACAGCGACAGCGATTCAGGGCTGCCATAGCGCAACCAATCTTCAACCGACAGGCCATTGCCTTTCGATTTGGAGATTTTTTCGCCATTCACATCAAGGAATAATTCATAGGAAATGCCGGCTGGCGGGGTGCCGCCCAACGCCCGGGTGATCTTGCCCGACTGGGTTACCGAATCAATCAAATCCTTGCCACTCATTTCATAATCAACACCTAGCGCAAACCAGCGCATTGCCCAGTCACATTTCCACTGTAATTTGGTTTGACCACCAGTGATGCCGATTTCACGTTCGGCGCCACTATCGGGGTCAATATAGGTGATTGTGCCAGCGCTGACATTGCGATCAATGACCTTGGCCTGCAGCACTTTACCGGTATCGGGGCAGATCGGGAAAAACGGGCTGTAGGTTGCCTGACGTTCGGGCCCAAGGGTTGGCAGCATGATATCCATAATGGCGTCATACCGGTCCAAAACCTGCAGTAAGGCGGTATCAAATTTGCCGGCACAATAGCAATCAGTCGAACTCATGAATTCATAATCGAAACCGAACGAATCGAGAAACGCCTGCAAACGCAGGTTATTATGCTGGCCAAACGAAGGCGCCGTCCCAAACGGATCTTTGACCTTGGTCAGCGGCATATGGAGATAGGCCGCCAGCATTTCGTGATTGGGCACATTGTCAGGTATTTTGCGAAACCCGTCCATATCATCGGAAAAACAGATCAGACGGGTTTTCTGGCCGGTCAGCGTTTCATAGGCATGCCGTACCATGCTCGTGCGGACGACCTCACCAAAAGTGCCAATATGCGGCAAGCCTGATGGTCCATAGCCGGTTTCAAACAGCACTTCATCTTTACTGCCCTGACCATTTTTACCCCGTGAGCTAGCCAGCTTTTCCATACGGCTAGCAAGGGCGCGGGCTTCGGCAAAGGGCCACGCCTTGGCATCGGTTGCAATCTCTTGCATTTTCGCGATTAGGTCACTCATCATCATGCTTTCTCACATCATGGGGCAGGTCGCTGGCTACGTATCATCCGGTGATTACCTCAAACCCAGCAGCACCGCGTCAAATGCCGACAAGCTAGGGCGAGCCGCGATCAAGGTCAAGGGGCAAGCATCACCTGCAAGTGGTTGGCAATAAAGCCAGCATTTAGTTTGCCCAAAGCGATGCGCAGAGCTGGCATGGCCGGCAGCGGCAAGCTATAACAACGGTGATGCATGATCCAAATTCCATATCACTTCCCGATCTTCATGGTGTGCCGGTATTCTATCCACATGGTACCCAGCTTATCTGGATTAGTCAGAATGGCGAAATCACCCACCCCAACCGGTCGGCGCTTGCTGCCGAGCTGGCTTTGGGGGTGGTGCTATTATGTCACCGCCGCTGGAGCGCCGCGCGCGCAGGTGTCGAAATTGATCATTACCTAGATGTGATGGAACTTTTTGCCTTTGTCCGGCCGGCACGATTTGCCCTGCCAACACCGGCAGGGCTTGCCCAGCAATTAGGTCTGGCACGTCCCCAAAATGGTGAGGACATGGCGACGTTGCTGCCGCAAATCGCCTTTCGCCTGCTTGACGATCTGGCCGCAGCCCCCGATGACGCCCGCCAAGAAGCCGGCAGGATTGCCACCATGATGACCGCTGGTGGCTGGAATTGGGGGCCTTATATTCTGGCGCATTTGGGACTGCCAATGCCGCCAGCAGGCCCACCCGACAGCCGCCTTGCGATGATCTGGAACCGGCTTGCTGATTATACTGATTATACCCCTCAAGCCGAACCCGGCACCCAGCCAGTGCTTCCCGATGCAGCACGTCAGCGCCTTGCTGAAATGCTTGGCAGCAATTCTGAATTACGCGAACCGCAGGCGGATTATGCCGCCGCCGTCGCCGCCAGTTTTGACCGGCCTGATGCAGGGCCAGCCCCGGCGATGGTGTTGGCCGAGGCCGGCACAGGAACCGGCAAAACGCTGGGCTATCTTGCGCCCGCAACATTATGGGCCGAAAAAAATGGCGGTACCGTCTGGATTTCGACCTACACGCGCACGCTGCAACATCAAATCGCCGATGAATTAACACGGCTTTATCCCGACGCCAATACGCGCGCATCAAAGGTGGTAATCCGCAAAGGCCGCGAAAATTATCTGTGCCTGCTGAACCTTGAAGAAGCGCTGATGCAGATGCCCGGCCGACCGCGCAATGCCACCGCATTGGGGCTAATGGCGCGCTGGGCAGGGGCAAGCCGCGATGGTGATCTGACTGGCGCCAGCTTTCCAGCATGGTTGCTGGATTTACTGGGGCGGGCGCAAACGATCGGGCTTGCTGACAGGCGCGGCGAATGTATTCATGCAGCCTGCACGCATTACAATCGCTGCTTTGTCGAAAAATCAATTCGCGGGGCCAAACGCGCTGATATTGTTGTTACTAATCATGCGTTGGTGATGGTGCAGGCAGCCTATGCCGGCAAGGATGACCGGCGCACACCAACGCGTTATGTGTTCGATGAGGGGCATCATGTTTTTGATGCTGCCGATAGCGCCTTTTCTGCCTATTTAAGCGGACGTGAAGCAGCAGAATTGCGGCATTGGGTTCGGGGCGGTGAAGATGGGCGGCGCGGGCGCGCCCGTGGGTTAAAACGGCGGCTAGAAGATATTGTCGCCGGTGATGATCGCGCGCTGGCCGATATCGAGGCCGCGTTGGAGGCGGCGCGCGCGCTACCCGGACAAGGCTGGGAAAATCGGCTATCAGCTGCCCAGCCCCTTGGTGCTGGTGAAACATTTTTCATGCATCTTCGCGCCGCGCTTTATCTTCGGGTGAGTGACCCCGACAGTCTTTATGATCTGCAAAGCGAGCTTTATCCGGCGCCCGATAATGTTGTTGCTGCCGCGCGCGATTTCGCCGCTGCATTAGCGGCACTTGCGGCGCCCCTGACGCAGCTGGTTAAGTGGCTGGTCAAATATCTTGATGATAATGCCGATCAACTGGACAGCAGCCAGCGCGCGCGAATTGAAGGGGCTATCCGCGGATTGGAATTGCGGGCAGGTGGCCCGCTTGGCGCATGGCAGACCATGCTTGCTGATGTTGGCGGCGGTGCGCGTGACGGATTTGTTGATTGGATGCAAATTGACCGTCTTGACGGGCAGGATCGTGATGTCGGGCTTGCGCGGCACTGGCTTGATCCGACAATTCCATTTGCACACAGCGTTCTTGATACAGCGCACGGGGTCACCATCACATCGGCAACCTTGCAAGATCATGCCGCCCCGCGGCAATCATCAGACTCTGTATCCAGCGGTGATAACTCTATCCAGCCCGCCGCGCCAGCCGGTAAGCCGCCACATGATGGCTGGCAATCAGCCATTGCCCTGACAGGTGCGGCACATATGGATCATGCCGCGATGCGGGTTAGTTTTTCATCGCCATTTGATTACGCCAATCAAACCCGCATTCTGGTGGTCAATGATCTCGACCGTGACCGCCCCGAAGC
>Ga0255753_1000965_pt1 | contig 35699 bp, 44 predicted proteins | sample 041ome_10_FD_179953 | JGI IMG/M metagenome (GOLD analysis project Ga0255753, IMG submission 179953) | Coastal salt marsh microbial communities from the Groves Creek Marsh, Skidaway Island, Georgia - 041412US metaG (version 2) | ecosystem: Environmental > Aquatic > Marine > Intertidal zone > Salt... | reverse complement strand
CTCAAAGGCGTTATCACTGCTGAAGAAGCTCAAGACTACCCGTCCACTGGTAAACCCGTTGAGGTTGTAGCTGAAGCGCCAGCAAACCCATTGGATCGAATTGCCAAGCCTGATCCTAAGTTTATCGAAGCAATGCCTGAAGTTGTTTCTGAGCGCAAGACTTTTACAGACGATTACGGCGATCAGCATGACGTAGTTGATGTCGTTGAAGAGGAAGTGCCAAAAGTTGCGGTTGAATTAGAACCTGTTGAGCCTGTTGAGCCGGTTGCTGATGTTCCACGTGAAGCACCGATAGCGGATAAGCCTAAGAAAAAACTAGGCCGTGCTGCCCAGGCGTTAGCTGATGCTGAGTCTATGAAAAAGCCTGTTTACAAACTAATGCACTGGGACGGGGAGAAAGAGCATGGCACTTACAATATGCTACCTGAGTGGATAGCAGAGTTTAAGAAGGTAATGATTAAATACTACGATCGCCCTACTGTTCCTGAGCGCGAGCGAATGACTAAGCTGAGACAGCTGCGTGAAGCTAACCAGGCTGTGCTTGAAGCGCTAGATAAAGCAGACCAGGGCCGTATTAAAGATCACTACCTGAAATTATTAAGTAAGTTGGGAGCTGCAAATGGATAACAAGGCATCATTAACACCGAGACAGCGCCAGATATACGATTATATGATCGAGTTTATGGCAACGCATGGTTATATTCCGAGTCAGTACAAGATCGCTGAAGACTTTGAGATTAGCCAGCCAGTGATTGCAGTGCATCTAGCGAAGATTGAACAGCGTGGCTGGATCAAGCGGGCTGGGGGCATGGCGAATGGAATCACCATCTTATAGTTATCTCTTGTGTGCGGATCACGACACTGCTGTGGAATATGCCTCAATGCTGCAAAGCAAGGGGCATACATGCGTCATCGCATCGACTGGGGATATGCTGCTAGTCAGCACCCTAGAAGAATTTGATGCGTATCATGCGACCGCGCCAGTGCTAGAGATATTTCATGGGTTTGATATTTACGAGCCTTGATTAGTAGTGCGCTGGTAGTCATTGCATCGGCTATCAGCGCTTTTCTTAGTCTTAGTACATACTAATAAAATTATTTCTGTTTTTGTTTTGGCTTGCGGGTATGAGTGAACGCACGATTTGCACGTTGGCTTAAAGCTATACACTCATAAGCTCAAAATGCGGTGCATCGATAAATGGTGGGCGACCTTTTAACTTTTGCTTATCAACATACTCATCCATTGCAAAGATCATTGAATCATCCCAAGCCCTAATGTCATCTATATGCCAAGCACCACCCCAACGAACTGGGGCATCTACTTCAAAAGCAGCCTGGCGCATAGCCAGGGCAATATCACCATACGGCTCAAGCTCCCAGGTAACTTTGTTACCCTCATAAGCCACCAGGTCAACAGCATAACCGCTGATGTGTTTGCTTTTTAATGTCTGAGATTTACCCTCATCCACTAACTTCTGTTGCTCATCAATAGTACGCACGCCAGATGTTACACCAAAGTCTACTGATGTTATCTCGATAGCAATAGCAACCATCTGCTTTAATCTTTCGTCAACGCCTTGTAAGCGCTTTAGTGAACGTGGTGATAAGTGGTACATAGATCTCCTATTTCTTAAACATTTTAGTTAGTTGTTGAACGCCGAACGATGCGGCAAACACCACGCCTACGGCTGTCTTGTAAAAATCTGGCATAGTCTCTAGCGCAGCAAACCCACGCATGACTACATCTTCATTGCCAGTAAATGCCAAGATAAGCGGTATGCTTACTAAGATAGTTAGCCACTCGTCTTTCCAGGAACTAGCACTAGCTTCGGCCATTGTCTGATTCCAATCCAGCTCACCTGCTGCAACCTTCTTCATTACTTCAGCTTTAGCCTTAGTAGTTTCTAGCTTTGCATCGGCATTCGCTTTGCTTACAGCTACCTTACCGCCTATCCAAGTCTTAGCTACTTCTGCAATCGGGCCTAATAACATCTGTATCATAGTCTACTCCACCAATGGGTTTTCTAATGCTCTGCGTATCTTAGTGTCCATGCGTTCCTCAAGCTCTCTTAACTTAGTATCAACACTGGATGTTCTGTCATCAAACCAGACCTGGGCTTCTCGAACCATAACCCGATTGTCTTTCTCCATCTGCCTAGCTTCTTTCTCCAGGCTAATAATGTCTGAGCGCAGCGTGTCTTTAATATCTCGCGTGTAGTCTACTGCTTCACTTGATCTTGCGACAGCCAGGGCAACATCGCGCTCAATAACTGATAGGTCTGGGGCCTGGTATGCGGCGATCTTTGCCTTCATATCCATGTAATCTTTATAAACTTCAAAGCCACCATACAACGTACCGACCGAAGCAGACAATGCCATCACGACAGCCAGCATCTTACCGCCTGTAAACTTCACACCGCCTATCTCAATCTCTGCCATTGCATATCTACCATTCTGTTAATAACACTGTTGCTGCGTGCGGCATACCCAGTGTAACTTTTGTTGAGTGATCCATCTTTTAGTTGCGCTTGCTTATAAAACTGTGCGTCTTCAATATAAGTATCTTTTATTCTGGGCGCTGTGAGTAAACTAATCGCAACGGCCTGAGCAACCTGGTTGTAAGCATCTGTCTGGCCTAAGTCTGTCGCTGAAACCCCACCGATTGTCACATTATCCATGATTGTATCAAGTCTAATTGACCTTTGCTCTTGCGCCTGCTCTTGTTCTGGCTCTTGTTCTGGCTCGGCCTCCAGCTCTTGTTGCGCTTCAGCTTCCTGGGGCTGCTCTATCTCAATCTCAACCTCGGCTTCAGCCTTTACTTGGATCTCCGCTTCCGGCTCTTGAATCTCAAGCTCTACCTCTACCTCTGCCTGGATTTCTTGAGTATCCATAGCCATATCCATCTGCATATCTATCTCAACCGCATCTGCTACATCTGGAACTGATAAATCTTGCTGCTGCAACATAGTATCATCGTGCGATACTGCAATATCCATGATGTTATCTTGCGTGCCAGTTACATTATCTAAAAAGCCTGGCGTATCAAGCACAACATCATACTGTGGCACGCTATAAGTTACTGTAAACGTATGGTCTGCTGTAATTGGGCCGTACCATCCAGGCCAAACCCCAACATCTTTACCCCATATAGACACAGACCCAGTGGTACTGTATCCAGTTGGGATTGAGGTAGCTTCGTGGAGCGTGAAGCCATCGGCGTAATCTAGTTTTATATTGTGTACCCATTGCTCATCACCATAGTTTAGTGTAACGATAAGCTCATCATAGCCTGTTCCGGTATCACACCAGGAATTACCTGAGTTGTTGCAGCCAATAGCCATCATAGAATACTTAAAGGCATCCACCTGCTCATACGCTGAAAAATCTAGATCTTGCGTAGCTGTGCCGCCTTCGGCACCAAACCTAATGTTAAAGTCAGACTCATAGTCTTTACCGCCAATCGACTCTTGCATCCAAACATCGCCATCAAGAACCCATTTATCCGGTTGAATTAAATTACCAGATTCTTCAGCGCATATTGTAGTAGCTAGACATAGCCCCAAAAGGCTTGCCGGATACACTTTGTTCATCTGAAACCTCAAGCAAAGAACCAGGGGGAACTGCTGATAAGTTATTCTGCCAAGCTAATCGCGCATCATCGCCGATCATACCTTCATACGGGCATGGTGTACCCGCGTGCCACATAGCATCAAACACTCGGTAATCGTTATTGCATAGCAAAGATACTGCGGCAACCTTCATTCCTACTCGGTACAATTCCCTGGATAACTTTAGGTTTTCGCAGTTGATATCTCGAATAGCGCTGCCTGCCGCAAAGCCAAGCACCTGCGTCTGTATCGCAGCACTGGCTGCATTCGTGCAAACATCGGAGTTGTTTATATTTATACTGGGAGCGTGAGCTGAATTTACAGTGCGGTCTACTGTGGTTGTGCCGACTGTATTGCTGCTACTTGATACAGTGCTGCTGTTAGTAGAGGTTACTGTGCTAGATGTTACTGTATCGACTGCGCGTGAAGTACCACACGCAATCATCACCAATAAAAACCCTACTAAGTGTAGGTGTTTCAAAACAGATTAAGAGCTAGTGCAAATATCCCAACGCACATTGCTATGATTAAACCGCCAAACACCCAGCTACAACAGCTTGTTTCTAATTCCTTCATGCCTTATATACCTTTCCATTAAACATTGCTCGGCCCTTGTAAACGTGAACTGGGATTGATTCACACATATCACCATCGAACACTTGAACAACAAAGCCTGATTGCCAGTTTCTAAATCCATCTTCACAGTAGTTAAACTGCTCTGAGTATGGGTTAGCCAGCGTGCCGCATTCTACACCATGCCGCGTGCCGTTAAAATCACTTACATAAGTAACACCCAATCTGTGAGTATGGCCATTACCTGTGCTGATGCCAGCGTTTAACGGGGAGTTGTGCCTAGCGTTTATGCCTGATCGATGCGGCTTATGCTTCCACATAAATATGCCGTTGATAACTGTGCTGGTGCTGATATTCCAGTCTGGCAACATTAGCTCTACCGCTGTTTTATCCTTCTCGCCGACACTCGCTAAGATTCCGGCCAGCACCTCATCTTCAGTAGTGCCGTACATCTGGGCCGCAGCAACCTCGATTCGCTCATGGTTTCCAACATTCAAGTCAAGATCAACATTGCGCTTTGCCTTAGTAGCCTCGTGCGAGATCTCATCCATAAACTCAATAGTCTGCACCACCTCATCTTCAGTGCTAGGTAATTGAGAATAAGGCGCTCTTGGGTGCCTGGATAAAGCAGCACCATCCATCATATCTCCACGACACCCAACGGCATCCGGCTTTATGTCTTTGATTAATTTGAGCAGAATCTTATGGGCATCAGTCACCCCTTGATTGGGCCACCAATGACAATCACTAAAACTAACTACGATAGACTTCTTTTTAAAATCTAGTTGTCTTACAGATTGCGGTAAAAATAATTTTGAGAATTGGGATTTATTTGGATTGTGCGCAGTCAACACAATACCAAGAAGCTCCTCTGTTCGCCGCCTGTAACGCTGATGCGCCCTGCGATCCTTAGATTTAATCCCAGCAATCTCCATAGCCTCACCAAGTGAGGTAGAAATATGCCAGGCTGCTGCTATTTTCTGTGCTGTCTCAAGACTTATACGTGAATTGTCACCCATTGCTTACTCCCAGTAAGTTAGTTGGATTACCACTTCTCTTTATTGGCCCAATAAGCTGCGCTCATTTTGCCCTTTGCTATATTCTTGCCATGCCTTGCTTTGAATGATCTTGATCGAGCTGTGTTCTTTTTGTCGCCGCTTACACCTTGTTGCCCAAAACGGATCGTCTTAACTTGGTCGCCAGATTTAGCTACAACAACGTGACTTTTTGTGGGATGGCTTGGCGTTCGCTTAGGCTTGTTGAAGCCTGATACGTTGAGCCTGATTAGACGTTTGTCTTTCATACTTTGGGGATCGTGCCACCATTACCTGATAACCAGATAGCAACACCGATAGCCGCTACACCGATAAACCAAAATATCTTTTTAGCAACAGACTTACCCAGGTCAGCATAGACCTTTTCAAGGGCGCGATCTGCTGCCTTCTCTGCGAGCATCTCAATATCTGCTTCAGTCAAGTATCTATTATCATCACTCATTAGCGGTACCGCTTAGTTACTTTAGTGTATGGATAGACTTTACCTTTAATCTTAGCCGTAACTTCTTGTTTTCTCGGCCCCATAATTAGCAATGTCCATACTGGTTTATCACAATGCACTCTATGATATTGGCCAGATTGTACAATATTAAACCAATTTGATCTACGAATAAACTTATTGTTGCCCTCGTGAACCTCCTCCCAGTACCTACCCCATAGCAAAAACGACACAAAATCACCCTCGTGATTGTGATATATCTGATCTACTGGGTATATTTTTGACACTAGAATGGTGGCCCAGGGCGACCATACGCCCCAGCGCTTCAGCATATAATGGCCCAGCCTGGTAATAACGTGACTAGAACCTATGCCGCATTGCTTCACTTGAAGTCCGGCCCGTTTATCCAAGCCACTACTGCGTGCCTAGTGCCTGATGTTACTGGCGTTACGCCATGTAATAGATAACTTGGGAACACTATCACATCGCCTTTACCCTGCGGCGGGTACCAGGGCGTGCCATCTTCTTGGATAATATAGAACTGACCGCCTTCAAACTCGTCATTAAGAACTGAGATAGCAGTTAGCTTGCGAACATTAAGCTCGCGGCGATTCGTTAAAAACGTGTAATCAGCGTGCGTATCATATTTATTATCGACAGCATACTGTAAGTACTCGGATTGGCTGCACGCATCAAGATCATACTTCCAGATTTGCATGTTAGCATTCTGCGCTGCGCTAACCAGGTATGACGACACGCCAGAGAAGCATGATAGGCTGCGCTTTTTAACCTTGCGAACTTCATCGTTTACTTTGCCCGATCCATCAAAACCAACAGTTGCATCTTCAAGTGGTAAGTCTTTTAGTTGATTCACATACAGATCGCAAACGCTATCAAGGATTCCTTCATCACCCTGAAAACACCAGGCATATACTTCGTTTGATATTTCGGGAGTTTTATACTTCTCTGCTTGAGCGTGCTGCTTATACGGGCCATTATCATCAACATAATGAAAGAACATCTGGCAATGATAATCATCTGATAGCGGCTCACGCCAATGCTCTAGCTCTTGCCCCTTATATAAGACCGCATCACCTTCCAACATATCTACCGATTTAATATCTTCAGCATCTCTATGTTTAAAATGTATCGGCCAAACGTTTTTATCAGAACTTCCCAGGGTTAGCGTGACTGAGTATTCAGTCTCCACTCTGTCGTAATGCTTCGATAGCTCGCTGCCCTTGCGGTATATCCTGGCAAACACATACGTTGGGAATAGGCTCTTGCCTAAGATTAATTCTGCGCGCTCTTTAATCTTTGCCTGTACCTCCATAACTAATGGGTTGGTGCAAGTCTCATTAAAGTAAAACGAATCCGAACCTGGAACATGAGCGTCCTGCAATACACTGTTACTAGACTTTCCATCTTCGTGCAAAGCAAACAATGTATTAGTGAGCGCTTCCACTACATTAGAATCAACAAGATTCTCAAGCGTGGCATACTTGAAGTCAGACATATTACCCCCGTAAGTCTGTTTATATGGTTGGATCGCTTGCTATTCTATTTCCAAATTCATCATAACGTGGCACAACGATCTCGGTGTCAGATAAGTTAGTCAGCTCATCAGCGTAGTCAGCAGTATACTCAACATAAGTATCAGTACCAGCAGCATTCCATACCATCGTGCGATCTAAGTGCGCGAACAGTGTAACTGAAACCAATTCCCTGTCTGAATTAAACTCAAAACGATAGCTATCATCTGGGTGAAGTTTCTTATCCACCGATATTGGCATATCAATACCAGGCTTTAGGCTTTCTGCCCAGGCAAATACATCCTGGTTGCTGCCTTGCACGTAGCAAGACTGCTTCCCAAGATTGTTAAAGTCGGCATCAAACATATCTGAGATACGATATACAGTAAGGCCCTCGCCTAGTGGCTGCATTGTGTAAGCGCCGTAACTCTTGTAGAACAATTCGTATGATTTAGTGTTCGTGTCTAAGTCGTATATGTATCGGATAAAATCTTGGTCAATCATCAGATCGTATTCGAGTTTAGACTTTAGCGGATTATCATGGCTAACGCTGCATGAATGAATCGTAACAACATTACCTGTCATATCTTCGCCGTAAACAAACACTGGCCAGGGATAAGTTAGACCAGGAAAAGCCGCGTCAATAGCTGCCTTCTTATCATCAAAGCCCGTATCGTCTGGGCCATCACCCCAATAGACTCGGTTGATAACTTCTTTATTTTTAATAAACGCTCTAAATAAGATCACGTTGTTGCTCCGAAAATTGAACCATTGTTTGTTAGTGACAGTGTATTGCCATTAGGTACAACAGATTTACCCGCAGCACCACCAGAACCACCAGCGTATGTAGCTGAAACACCAGCCGCGCCAGCTACCCCACGATTGCCGCCTGCTCCACCATCACCAGCAGTTGAAGCACCGCCAGCACCGCCAGTATCAGCTCCACCCGTTGCGCCAGGAGCGCCATTACCTGTTGGACGGACACCTCCAGCACCACCAAGACCTACACCAGAGCCACCGCCGCCTCCGCCGCCTCCATAAGCATAGGGCGTGCCTGGGCCTTTAGGGGCTGGACTAATTCCTGCCAAAACACCACCACCACCGCCGCCTCCGCCGCCGCCTTGTATAAGGCTGTTGTTTGTTACTGTGGTTGGGAAACCTAAATCAATAGCATGGCCACCAGCGCCGCCAGGCGCGCCAGAAGTCGATGAACCACCTGGGCCACCGCCACCACCAAATGCTCGGATAGATCCGTTATTCACAATAGTTACTGTGTCGCCCGATGCGAAGGTACCTGTCCTTAATGCAGCAGTGGCTGTGGTAGTTGAACCTATGTTGCCACTAATAGTCAGCGTTATATCAGACTTGCCTGCATCATAAGTTGGCCCGCGATTATCATAGATAACGTAGTTAGTCGCGTTTGTTACCGCAATCGGTATAACCACTCGCGCTGATGTGCCGTAAAAATCAGCGATTGATATTTCACCACTCGCCGGAACTCCAGCAGCAGCGCTGTAATACTCGGATAAACCAATCGGGTTTGTTCCACCAAACTCGGTTTGAATATCGTCTAGGGATAATGCCCCTGAGCCTGGTAATGCCATTAGATTGTTCCGTAAGCTGTTACGTCACCAGTCACTGTTAGATTGCCAGAAGCGTCTAACTTCATTTTGTTGGTGCCGCTAGTTGCAAAGTACAACACACCCGCTGATTCGGTTATTGTCCAGTCACCCAGATCTACTGTTGTTGCAGTAATGGTACCATTAACCTCTAATGCGGTAGAAGGTGAAGTCGTACCAATACCAACGTTGCCAGTAGGGTCGATACGCATACGTTCTGTAGCTGAAGCACCAGTATCTTTTGTCTTGAATATTATATTTGAGACAATACCAGCAGTTGTTGTTCCTGTAGATCCTGCAATTATTTCTAAATTATTACCAGAACCTGCACCTTCTACTCTATGGCGAACCGCTTCATTATCTGTTCTAATTTCTAGAAAACCACTTTCTTCACCAGCATCATTGTTGGTGTCAGCATTAATTAAAATAGAGGATTCACCTGTGTTACTAACAGTCAAACCATCAGCAGTTACAGTACCTGTTACATCTACGCCTGTTGCTGTTGTGGCTAGTTTTACTGAACCAGCATAAGAAATATCCACACGATTGGCGTCATAAGTCCTTATAGCATCTTGCCAACCACCAGCCCCATTTCCAACCTGCAAATTAAAGTTATCAGATGCTCGTATATAGAGGTCGCCAGTGCCATTATCAAGAATAATACTGTGACTACCATCGTGATAAATCTGCAAGTCATTACCAGCACCAAAGAGAGCTTTGTCGCCATCACCAAAGTTAACATCATTGCCGTTAGTGTCTAAATCACCACCTAACTGTGGGGTAGTATCTTCCACAAGGTTTTGTAAATAGTCAGTTGCAGCAGTTGTAGCAGCGGTACCCAAGCCGAGATTGGTGCGAGCCGCAGATGCGCTTGCCAAGTCAGATAGGTTGTTAGCAGTAAGTAAAGCACCAGATAGTGAGGCATACGCCGCCACCCATGACGATCCTTCATATACTTTCATTACATTATCAGTAGTATTGAAGTATAAAGCCCCAGCTACTAAAGCATTCCCGTCATTATCAAGAGTTGGATCAGAGGTTTTCGTTCCTAAGTACCTGTCATCAAAACTATCAAGCGCTGCCAGGGCCGCATCTTTAGCCGCGTCAGCAGCAGAAGCACTATTACTTGCAGCAGTTTCGCTGTTACCTGCGTTAGTCTCTGCTAACTCTGCTGCTGTCTGAGCTGTCTGTGCATCAGTTGCTGCTGTACTAGCAGTTGAAGCAGATGTTGAGGCGTTGTTTTCGCTTACCAATGCAGCAGCAGCGCTTGCAGCCGCAGCAGAAGCCTCATCTGGCGCGTCCTGGATAGCAGTAATGTTACTAGCGCAAGTGTTTACGTCAGCGATACTTGCTGAAACAGTGCCAATATCAGTGCCGTCAGCAGCCACTGTATTAATGTTTGTAGCGTTACCAGCGACACTTGTTACATTGGCGTTTATCCCTGCTACTGTATTGACGTTGGCAATGTTTGTGGCGACTGTACCAATATCGGTTTCGTCAGCGGCTACTGCATTAATGTTCGTAGCATTATTAACGACACTTGTTACGTTAGCGCTTATTCCAGCTACTGTATTGACATTGGCGATATTGGTTGAAACTGTACCAATATCGGTACCATCTGCTGCCACTATATTAATGTTACTTGCGTTACCAGCAACAGCAGTCACATTGGAACTAATCCCAGCAACAGTGGTCACGTTGCCGCTAATACCAGCAACAGTCTGGATTGTATCAGTACCTTCAGTACCATCTTCAATATCAGCAAGCGTAGCAATATCAGTAGCAATATCAGCCAGGGTTGTAACATCTGTGCTGTCTGGGCCTGCTTCTGGATTACCAGTTGTCGCGTTGAACTGAAGGTACTTACCCAGGCGATCTGCTTTAGCTGGCATGATGGCGCTGCCGTAAACATCAAAGCTATCAAAGCGCAATGTGCGGTCAAACTTTTCATCAAGCTGCTGCACCATGATAACGTCACTATCAAGCTGCTCATTAAGGCTAGATGCCAATAAGTCACCAGCCGTAACGAAATCAGTTGTACGCGACAATTCGCGGCCACCGATAATGGTTAGCACATCTGAGCTAATAAGCGCTGTGCCGCTGCCTGAGCCTGTTAGAGAGACACTACCAGTACCATTAGCATTGATTGATACAGTGTAATCAGTAGTCAATGTCAGCAGTGTAGTGTTCTTATACACCACAATGTCGGTATTAGTTAAAATGTTAAACGTAAACGCAAATGGCCCAGTGCCGGTATTCCCGGTAAACTGAACTCTGCGAGTCACTGGATTAATTGGTATATCAGCCATATCTGCGTCCTGTTATTTGGTTGTATTTTAATCAGTTATTTACTAATCTTCAAACATGTTACTTAAATCTGGCGGTCTATCTGGCTCTGTTTTACCAGGTCGCCACCAATAATCTTGCCCTAGTTTTCTGTCTCGTCTTATTTTTCTGCGAATTTTTGAACTGTAATCTGGATCAGCCCAATATTGCATTTGGTCATAAAGTAATCTTTCACCTGCTAGTCTGGTATACCATAATGACGAGCCAGGCGTGTACCTACCAGCAAACTTAATAGCCTCGCCAGCGGCGTTAGTTTTTTCGTCTCTGTTTAATTGTGCTAAATTGCCAAAAGTTAAATCAAGAAGGTCAGAAAAAAACGAAAAGACTGGCCCAGCTATTGTTTCACCTAAAGTCATGTCATATTTACTCGTGGACGATCCAAGAGCAAAATCAGTAAAAACACCACCGCCACCACCTTGTATAAAAGCTGCGCGCCAAAATTCACCAGTATTCATTGGCATCGGGTCTTTCCCTCTGCTTATTTGCTTTAGTTGGTAAGCAAGCGCGCCCATTAACGTAGTGCTTATAATTAGATTTGCTAGGTGTTTATATTTTCTGCTTCTGCCTTTTGTTGTAGTAAAAGCGGGCCAAAGCCAAGTATTCCATACCGCAAAACTAAAACTTTTATACATAGCAAAACTGTTCAATACCTCACCTCTAAAAGTACCGCCAGCTTGGTCGCCTTGTAAAAACGCTCGACCTTCAATACTTGTCGAGGGAACAGCTTTGTTTGTCTCTTGATTAATTGCGGTTAATATTTTGGTTGCTAACTTAGTGCCAGCGCCTTTTGGTAAATCTGCCCTTTGCTCTAAATTTTTTACGCTGAAAAATTCTGCGCCTTTATACTCCTCAAAAGGAGTTGCGCGTATAATATCCCATTCGGCCTCGTCTATTCCTGCCCGCTCTAAACTTTCTTTTAACATTGGTTCTTTCTTGCCAATCTCTTTCCATGTGTACTTGCTAGTGTCAGCAAGTGTACCAAAATATTGCACGCCAAAAGCGCGCCTGCCAGCGTAAGTAAGTGGAGAAAGAATTGATACTCGCATAGTAAAATCAGCTAACCGCTTAGTAACTTCTGGCCCGGTAATATCACCAACATATCGCTCTAAAGTAGCGGCGACTGTTGTAAATTCGTCAGCGCTAATACCTAAACGAGTTGCTAACATTTGTCGCTCACCCAAACCTAAGCCCATTAGGTTTTTTAAATAATCACTAATAATGCTCGTTTGTGGTAAGCCATTCATTTGCCTAGCTAGTCTTTGAAAATTTATATCGGTAATAGCCGCAATCGAGGCAGACCCAAGTTGAGCCGACTGTAATACTTGACGCAATCCAGCGATCCCTGCGGGAATACCATTTCCAGATATCCCAGAATAATTACCAGACATAATATTGTAATAAGTCTGTATATCTTCTGATATTTTTTGCGCTCTTAGTATGCTTTTTGCATCGCCCTTTACATTAGCTTCTTTTAGCATTTTCTTTTTAAGAAATTCCATAGTTGCCTTTGGGTTCGGCCCTAAACGCTCAAGAATAGCAACATCACGTGACAGTGCTTCTACATGTGAAACCATTGTGTCAAAGGCATTGGACTCACCAAATTTATTTTGGTACTCCATCCAAGAATCTGCGTTTTTAAACTTTAAAAACCTGTGATCTGTTTTTCTTGTGGCAAAACTTCCTGCCGTATATTTCATTGGATCAATACGATTAAAGCCATTGGTAATTATAGTCTGATAAACTTCATTGATAACTGGCTCTATGCTTGCTGGAGTAAATGGCAGATTGGTTGATTCATCAACCATTTTATCCAGGTCTAATCGAGCTAAAGTAAAATCTCGCCAAGTTTTATATCCTGCTTGGCGAATCTTTAAGGAATGATGGGATTGGTTTAAACCCCTGTTTTCAAGTCTTGCAATATTCATCCCTGACGCATTAGCTCGTTTTCTTAAATATTCTTCAGCCTGATAATATGCTTGGAACATTTCTCTAGCACTAGCATCTGAGGTTTCTTCGCCAAAAGATTCACGCACTATGTTTTTTAAGTCAGCCTTATGTTTAGTCCGACCTACTAAATTCCGCCTAAACTTTTTTAAAAACTTATCCATACTTGAGAAAGCCATACCACTCACCGCTGAACGCATGAACTCAAGGTTGTTGTATGGCGCTAAATGGTCTTGCACAAATAATGCTTTTACAGCGCTAACAGTATCTAATTCGCCTTTGGTATTCCTATATTTAGAAATATCGTTATTAATATCCCTGATAACAGTAGCTGCTATTAGCTTTCTACGCTTTGCTTCCATTTTTTTAAAGTCTATCGTTTTATATGCGTCTCCTGCTGCACGCGCCTGCGCTTCTGCTGGATTCATAATTTTACGATATTGGTCATACAATGAGCCGTATAAATCTCTAGCTTCTTTTGCCTGGTCAGCGTTTAAAGACCCATTTGCCTCACCTCGATCTATACAATCTTTAAAACTCATTTTACACAGCTCCCTACATAATCAAGCATACTCTTGTCTTGCTCTATTGATTCTTTAATTTGCCTAACAGTTAAAACTTCAGGAACAAACTCGCCAGTATCCTCGTCAAAACGAACACCCACCGGAACTTCAGTATCCATATCAATACCTTCTAATTCTGCATCAACGTCTTCACTTTCAGGCTTAGATCGAGCAACCTCTGGCTGCGCTCCCTCACCGCTTAAAGTCGGAGCTTCATCTTCAACACGCCCCATACCGCCAAACATGTCTTGTTCTAACTGATCCGCTTGTTTTTCAAACCCAGATGAACCAGGCTCATCAAAATCATCTAACCTGTCATTCTCTCGTTCTTTAATCTCGCGCTGCGTGCTGAGATCATCGAGGTCGCTTCTATTTCGGCTAGTCGCCGCCCCTCGTATATCTCCGCTATCAATTCCTCCTCTGATAGCATCGACAAAGTCTGCGATTGGGTTTTCATATTTTCCTGTTTCGGCTGCTTGCCTTGCTGCTGCGTTGAGGGCGTTTGAGATCGGCCCTTTGCTATTTGCGAGCGCTTGTAAGACTTGGATCGCTTGGGCATCTGCATCTCTCCTTTCAATGTTTTTATCTCTGGCAAGTGTATTGCCTTCTAATTCAATTTTTTCTGCGTTATTAATTAATGTGTTAAAAGCCGCTTTATCTTTTTGCAGCCTTTTGAATGCCGCATCTAATATCTTAGCCCTTTCTTTGTATAAACTTGTTGTTATTATTTCCTCGCCAAACAAGTCATTTTGAGTCGCTGTCATTGTTGGCGCTGAGTCCATCTGCCTAATAATAGCTTCAGCCTGAAAAACATTTGAAGGATTAGTTTTTGCTAATACATCTACTGCTGCTACGTGTAATTCAGGTTTGTCTTGTAAAATCCGGCCAACCACTGCTGCGTAATTGTGAGGCACTACTTCATTTACCACTGCCATAAACGCATCATCGCTTAACTTCATAATATCTAAACCATCTGACACCAGGCGACTGCTAATTGGTAGTGTGGCAAAATCAATATTCACACCTTCTTTTTCTCTAAATACTCTCGCGGCGTCTAGCGCTGTACCGCTATCTTGTGCAATATTTTTAACGGCAGCCCTAAGCCTAGCTTGCCCTGGAGTAATGCCATCTCTTTCTCGGTATACTCTAGCAATTAATTTAACATCCGAATCTAAATTTTTACTTTCTAATCGTTTTGCTAGTGCTAGTCTTTGGTGCCCATCAGCAATAAATGTTCGCCCATCAGCATACTCATAAACCATTATTTCACCAGCTAATTCCGGATCCCACTTCTCAACACTAGATAATCTTTTAGTAACACCATCTGAATCGCCGCCAGATTTAAACTGAAATGTTTTAGCGTCTACGTTAATTTCATTTGGCTTGTATTCAAATAACTGGCCGCTTAAATTTGGCCTGTCTGAATTAATAGGCGCAGCTTCTACTGGATTAGAAGTTTTTACAGGCGCAGGTAATTCAGGTAATGCTTTAGAAGTAACCTCGTAAAATTCACCTTCAATAAAATCAATGGCTTCGTTTAGTTTTTTCTCATGGATAAAGCCATCTTCATCGTTCTTAAATGGATTGGAATTTAAATCATCTTCTAAATTAGAAACATACCTTTCAGCCTCTGGATTTCTTTTACCACCAGCCTTTACAAAAGCCTCGTAACCTTTTTTAGCCTGGATAGCAGTAAGATTAATTCCTTTAGCAGCAGTGTATATTCCACCGGAAAGTATCGCAGCGCCAGTACCAGCTATTGCAACACGCGATGCAAAATCTTTAATTCCGTAATCGTAACCTAATTCCTTGTACCATTTAGAAACATCGTATTGCACGAAAGCCTCTGAAGTCGCACCAATAGCAGCCTCTCTTGCCATAAGATTCCATACGCTTGAGATTCTGCCCAAAAAACCAAACGGAATGCTTGCAGCTACATACGGATCAGTAAGAGCGCTACCCATGCCCCCAATAATTTCTGGTATAAAAGATTCTGGCCGCGTAGACTGTATTGCTATATTTTCTTCTCTAATAGCTTGAGCGCTTAATTTTGCAGTTTGCTGTATTTGGTCTTCATTTAAACCAGCCATGTGTCCAAGAGTGTCTGGATGATCGGCAATGTATTGAAAAATTGTGGCTGTGGCTCTATCGTAATCTCTAAAACCCCTAGCAGGATTTCCAAAAACAGCACCATCTGATTCTTTAATATCCTCTATAACTGTGGCCCACTGCTCTGCAAGCATATTATATTTAGAATCGCTTGATTCAATAGCCTCGGCATCTCTAAATGCTGATTTAATTAATTCTACGTTAGTTGCAGGCGCTTCATTATCTAAACCTTGCTCTGGGTTTGGTAAGTCCAATACGCTTGGCTGGCCAATAAATAAACTCATTAATCAAGACCTACTGCTTCGTAAGCATTAAACATTAGAGATTTGCCGTTTACAAAAACTTGCCTTTCATCTTCATCTTCACCACGAGTAATAATATATTGACCATCAGAAATAGCACGCAAATTGTAATCGCCTAAATCTTTAATCAAACTATTAAACAATTCTTTGTTTAATCCAGGGTTTTGTCTATCCATTTCATCAAAAGTAACAGTCTCAATAGCTTGGATTAGCTGATTGGCTGTCATTCTGGAAGGAAGTACAACCTCACTAGCTCCGACTTCCTCTACGCCACCAGCTCCGGTATCAGGGTTGAACCCAGTTGCCATCTGCAGTGCTTTTTTATAATTGTCTTCATCCCAAGTTATTTTACCCGACTGCGCCTGGAATCCCGCATATATTCTTTTTGCAGTCTCAATTACAACCATTTTTGTTTGCGGGCTTAAATTGTAAGCAGATCCTAAATCATCAATGACGCCGCCAGCGTCTTCTGTGGAATATCCAGCAGCAGCTACTGAATTTTCTTCAATTAAATCACTACCCAGTAAAGCCAAATTTGCGGCCTTAAAATTCCCTTCCGACACCATACCGCCAATGTACGCATAATCTGGATTATCTTTAGATACTTGTTGAAAAACTTTGTACGAATTATTGCCAAAACTTTCAACAATAGAAGTAAACACATTTAATCGTTTTATTCTATTATTTGGGTTTGTAGGGTCGTAACCAATCTGCCTGTTAATAGTTTCCGCTTCGTCAGCCGTAAGTAACGGGGCTGCTGATAATCCATAATGAGTTGAAATTGTTTCTACATCAGAAAGTCTTTGCTGAATAGCAGCTTCTACCTCTGTTGCGGTTGAGTTTCCGCTCATTGGGATTGGCGTTAATTTAACAACACCAACCTGATTCGCATACAATAACGGGTCTTTCTCAAGCGCACTATTTACCGCTTTTAACTTCTTCTCCATATCGCTTTTTATATCAGCCTGCACTCCAGATTGAGGGTTGCCCATTTTAGACAACGCTTGCTGAATCTCTAACGACGATGATGTTCGGTAAGCATCAAGATTCTTACTGCGATATTCAGCCTCTGTAAGTTGTTTTTGCAGTAAAATTTTGTCTACATCTGTATCATTTAAAGCATCAATCTTTTGCTGAATAGCAGTGTATTGCCCTGAATTGTATTTTCCACCGCCAGTTAATAATTTTACAATATCTGCAAGTTGCGCTCTTATTATTTTTTTCTCGGCTGTTTGTTTAGAAGTGCCAACCTTTGCTTCAGCTACTAACTTATTTTTAAAAACCCTTGTTTCATCTACTGTAAGACCAGGCAATGGATTATTAGTTAATTCGCTAATTACTTCGTTTCTAAAGTCGTTACTACCTTGCATAAAATCAGACATTAAACTGTCTTGAACGTATTGTTTCTGTAAGGCGATAACCTGTGCTGATATTTTAGACTCATCAAAATTATGCACCCGCATAAATTCTTCAATATCTTTAATTTGATCGCCAGCAAGAATTGATTTATTAGCATCAGTCATGGAAGCGATAACGCTCATTTGATTGATTCTTTCATTCAACCCCATAATAGATCGGCCTTGCGATTGCTCATTTAGCTTTGTCTGATAACTAGCATTGTAGTTAGTCGCTGCTATTGATCCAATGGACGACAAAGATGCACGCAATGATACCGCTTCTTCAGCATCAAAATCGCTAAATGACGCACTAAACCCATCAATAAGATCATTAATTTGGGCATCAACAACCTGGTTAGATAGATCGTTTTGCTCTGCGTTTAATAATATATTACTTATTTCTCGCCTAGCATCGGTTTGCATCTCTTGTGACGCATACTTACTAGCTACCGCGAATGCTTGGCGCTCCTCAATGTTAGTTGGGCCACCTTTCTGAGATAAATTAGTTAATACTGATTGAGCGCCAAGATCAGCAACCATCTCATTACCGCGAACTTCAGCCGCTATGTTAGCTCTTTTTTGTACAAATTCACCCATTTGGTTAAAAACCTGGGCCACTTGCCCTAAACTTTGGGCTTTCTGACCCATAGCAGGATTGTATGTTTGCGGTATTTCAGATTTCACGCCGACTTTTTTATATCTTTCTCTCTTAGCCATTACGCAAGACCCCCAGTAGAATTAAGATTTAGCGGCACACCTATTACGCCACCACCTTGCGATGCTGAAACGCCTGCGCCTCTGCTAAAACTTGGCAATAATGATTTACCACCAGCTTGTCGGTACCCCATATAACCCATTCCAAGAGTTGCGCCAGCCGATAACAAACTGCTTGTTGTAGCGTTTTTAGCTGCTGATTTAGCAATTTTACTATGATAAACACCCATATCTTCAGCAATAGTCTGGTTATCCCTGGCTGTGCTGTATTCTAACGAACCCTGGCTAATTGCGTAATTACTCAGACTTAAAGCCGATCCAGATAAAGCATCAATACCACTTGCTGCTACTCGCGCAGTTGAACTTGCTAAATGCTCATTTAACCTAGTAAGGATATCTGCACCTTGCTGCTTATAAGCAATAGCTTTTGCTCTACCTTCTAGCTTGGCTTGTTGTGCCTGTGCTTTAAATTGAGCTGCTTGAGCTTGCCCTTGTTTAACTTGGGCATAAGCGCTAACACCCGCAAATGCGAGCATTGCATACGGATTTGCTGTTGCCATTGCTGCTGCTGACATCTTAGTTACCTATACTCATTCGATACTCAAGTCCAAGCACTGTCATTTTTAGCGGTGCTGTTTGAGTAATTGTTATTTGACCAGTTTGGCTATACCCAAGTAATCCATGAACAGTCTTTAAGCCTGTATACTCACCAACCGCTTGATCTAGCACACCCTCGCCGTAGTTTCTAAAGGCAACAAGCTGGCCATTAATTGACATGTTTTGTGTCTCGTAAACAATCGCATCTACCTGGAGTATGCGCTTCTTTAACCCCTGTATCGAGCCGGAACGTAGGTTTGGCTCCGCTGGCATAGTCTTTACTTCAACAGTGTAATTCATACCCACTTGGTAACTTGAAGTTGCAGCAGATTCAAACGTAACTGTATACGGAGAAGCGGGTACTGTCTGAACTGGCTCTACTACGCCATCTCTAATAATAGACACCTCTTTACCTTCTAAGTGAGACATATTGACGCTGCTTGCTGCACCGCCTGTCAAAGCACTATCTACTGTAAGATTCTCGTTGAACTTCTCTAAATAATACTTAACAACACCATTGACTGTTCTCTTAACAATAACGAACGCTTCATCAATCTCAACCGCAACATTAATAAACTGGCCATCAGTATCAAATTTACTTGGCGCTATAACGTCTTGGCTTGCCAAAATAGAATAAACCACCATACTGCCATCGGTGCCATTACATATATATATGCGGTCAGTTTCGTCTGTCGATGTTGCTCGGCGGATACCAAAATCTACTGGGTCTTTTAACAAGTGAGAGCTTAGAACAGATAGTGGTGTAGTGCCGTAACTGCTAGTTGTGTCTGTAAACTGAAAGCTAACCAGGGCTTTGCCTTGTCTCTGGATAAAGAGTGTCGCGCCAGATAAGTCATGGATTGGCACTCCTTCTCTACTGCCGATTCTGCTCTGTGATTTAACCAAGAATGACGATGGCGTAATAGGCTCATTACCTAGCTGCGCGACAATAAATTCGCCACCAGTAGTAAATATCTGAAGGTCTGGCCCAGCATTAATATGCACGATAACATTAAGTTGATTCGTGTTTATTGTAGCTTCAACACCCTCATCATCCAGGCCAGTGCCAGTATCAAAGTTAAAGTAATCGACTACCCTTGAACCCCAGATAGTATTAGGCCTTGATTTGCTGCCACCAAAATATAATCGGCCTTCATGGAAAGCAGCACTACGCGGCCAGCCTCTTGTGCTAGACCATATATCTTCATACCCATGCTCACTCTGCCAGTTGCCAGCAGTAATTGCAGTAGTATCAAAAAATGGTGACTCAACATAAGACTTCATTTCAGTATCGCTTACATACTCAACATACCTAGCGCGACCAAACCCATTTAATACCTGGGCATATTCACCTACTGCTGCTGGCTTAAATGCTTTAACGTCATAATTTGAAGTAGCGTTTGGCGCGGTATCCCAAGCTGGGTAAACAGTAGCAACCTTAGTTGCTGCTACATAATCTTCAATATGCCTAGTTTGTCCTGCTCCGGTGCCACTTGTTATCTCAACAAACATACCATTACATTGATCATCAGTGGTGTAGCTTGTCGCTGATTTTAACGTAATTGTATTAGAGCTTCCGGCCTGAGCTGCACCATTATCAGTAGTAACACTGCTTGCAGTTAGCGTTATATTTCCGGTAACTGCGCTTGGCGTTATAGAATACTGAGGCTGATGCGTATCAAAATCAAACGCATACAATGGGATATTAGTTATCGCTAAATTCTCAAACGTCCATGACGTATCAGAATTGCGAACCACCCTTTTTGGCTGCACATCTTCATGCACTAAAATCAACGTATCGACAGCCTGAGTAAAATTAAGATCAGTTAGTGTCGCTGCTGTAATACCAGTTGTTACCAGGTAATCATTACCAGTTGCATTGATATTAGTTTGCAGCACGCCGCCTTTAAACACATACATGCGCTCATCTACGAACACCAATAGATAACTATCAGTAGTGCTGTATTCAAAAGGTATTAGTTTAAACTGGGTAAATGACGCGCCAAAATCATAGATAAATTCCAAACCATCTCTACGGCGAACACCACCCTGCGGCTGCACTACAACATTAGTAGCAGACTCTAGCGCGTCTTGGTATTGTTCTAGGTCTGTTCTTGAGCGCAGTAAAGGGTCTAGCTCTCCAACCTTGAAGTTGTTTTGGAACTGGGTAATCTTTGCCATTAGCCCCTCACATCAATTAAGCTGAAGTCTTCTATGACTTCTGGCAACCTACCCCTACTATCTATATTCATAGCCGCTCTAAACTGGCCACCTCGCCCATTCTCGCCTGGTGTGCCAAAAGCAAGTGAGCGGTAATAGTCTGCTTTTTGTATTTGATCTGTAATAATAACTGCTAATTCAGCAGCTAATGCTGTCCTAAGCATCTGAACAAAATACTGAGGAAACTTACTTTCATCGACTGATGTTTGATAATCAATATAGACAGTCTCTAAATTGGTATACAGCTTGTCGCCGTATATTTCCCAGCCGTATCGCAGTGGTGATTCATTAGTGCCAGACGATGCAAATACGGATTGAACCCCGGATAACATATCACCTGGTAATTGGTAAGAATACAGCCACTCGTTAATCGGCGCTGTCTCTAATCTTGCTAGTAACACTTTGCTTGTGTTCCACGACCATCGGTAGCTCGCCAGCAAAGTATCCCTTAAATCTGGATATAACCGATCGCAAGCCTGGGCCGCATCGGTGCCTTCTGTAAAAGATGAAATAGGTGAAGCGCCTAATAGTATCAACGCATCGGAACATATTGATAAATTGCTATCGCCTGCTGCCATCTTTTAATCCTGTAAAAGAAGGGCCAAGTTTCCCTGGCCCAACACTACTTAGTCAGTATCTGTATTAGCTAAAACAGTACCATCGGTGACATCAACGACACCAGAGGCATTGGTTAGAACATACATAATTGACACTACTTGAGTACCACCAGTAGAACTACGGACAAAGATAATATCACCCACTGCTAGAGTGTCCGACAAATCATTAAAGTAGCCTGATGTATTTACGTCAGCAGCAGTATCAGCAGTTGCATAAGAGTAAATGCTTGGAGCATTACCCTTTTTGCTTGCGCCGATTGTTGCTAAACCAGTTGAGCTATAAGCCATTTCTTATTCTCCTTTACGCTTCAGTACAAGAAATCTTGACGATACCTTCATCATCGATTGCTACTGCGCCAGCAGAAAACATAGAGCTTACTAAGAAAGAAGTCTTTTCTGGAATATAATTAACTTCTGACTTTTGAGCCATAGATTCTGCGTAACCCATAGAGTCACGATGCCAAGCAAAGCAAGAACGAGTAGACGGCTTAGGTACACCACCTTCATCACGATCACCCATTGTAAGGATATTGAATCCCATGAATGAATTGATCTCGCCACGAACTAGAGCCTTAACTGAGGCAAAGTCTTGAGAAGTAATCTCTGTCTCGCCTAGTAGTGAGTCTAACTGTGAAGCATGCATAAGAAGGAAACGGCCCTCTGAAGGTACGTTATTCTCATTCATCGCTTTAGCAGTTGCACGTAGCTTTTCGATGTTCATATTAGTAGTTGAACCACCAACGTCAGTGCCAACAGTAGACGGACTAGACGCTGCATTGAGTGCATCAATACATAGCTGATCCATACGGCGGGCAATAGACTTAGATACAACCTCTACTAATTCACGGCGCTCATCAAAGTTAATGTGCGACTGATGGAAAATATCACTGTATTCAGCAGCAATATAATCACTCATAGTTGCAGTAACTTGTGAGTAAGTAACGTTTAGTGGAGTTACATCGGTTTGTGGTACACGAACAGTAGCAACGCCTTTTCCAATTTTAGGGAACTTGACAGTGTTACCTTGAACACCAGTACGAGTACGCATAGTACCACGTAATAGTGCTTCAGCTTGATACGCTTGTTTTACCTCTGATTCAAACAGGGTAACAAACGCTGTTGTTACATTCTGCGCCATTGCAGATTCTCCTTTATAAGAATATACGAATAACGCGATCCGTTGGCCTGTAAATCAGGGCGGTCGCTTGCGCGATATAGTCACGCCGCCAGGGGATTCACCCCATATACGGGCCGCGAGCGGTTGGCCGTCAGTCGAATAATAAATAACCAACGGCCATAGTGCAAGCGTTTATTGCTGTGATTCCATCCACTTCTTCTCTATCTGTGTACGCCAAGTTGGATCTGATAGCCAACGAGGGTCTGAGATAGCAGTTTCAAGATCAGCCTGGGTCATACTCGGCTGTTGCGGAGTTGGCCTAATTGGAACACCCTCATTAGTAATAGCTTGGTGGTACTTCAAGAAGGCATTAATTGAGTCAGCACTATTTAAACCAAAGGCGATAGCCTCTCGCTCATGCTCATTCAATGGTGCCTTCATAAGTAAACGCTCGGCCATTTCTATTTTTTGTTGAGCGTTTTCTCCCAGCTTTGACATTTCAGCAGTACGATCTTGCTCAAACTCTGCAAACTCTCTGCCAGAAATCTCACTATACTGACCAACCATTTCTTCAAAGGCCGCTTGGCTAACGCCATTTTCTTTAGCCCAATCCGAAAACATACCCAACATTGGATCATCATCAGATAAACCTTGTTCTGAAAACTGAGAAATATCATAACCGCCCTCCGGTGCTTTATGTTTCCCTGATCTAAACTTCTTTTCTAACTCTGTATAAGAATTAGCCAGCTTCTCTAAATCAGGGCCATCTTCACCCCAGAATTTTTCTGGGATATAGTCAGGCCTTTCCATCGGCTCGCCTTCTTTTGGCGTGTCGGTGGTAATAGCTTGAGTTTCTTCTGAATCCTCATGCAATGCAATCGGCGCTTCAACCTGAGCTTCTGGCGCTTCTGCCTGTGACTGGGGATTTAATAATGGTTGTTCTTCAGTTGTTTCTTGCTGTTCTTCAGACATTCTCACTCCTTGTTACACGTTTTTCAATCATTCGTACAATTTCAGCCATCCCTGTGCGAACGTAGCCATAAGCTGCATCCTCGCCTGGATACCAAGTTGGTTGCTCAATAGTCATACCGCGTAAGTGACTCAAGACCTTTTGGCCTTCCTCTGATTTGAAAAGGCGACCATATAGAATATCTACATCATCTGCCTTTGCAGTTTCATTCTGCGGTATTTCTAAGCCTTCCCACCCCTCTACATCACTCACTTAAACCATCTCCTGTTCCGGTTGTTGTTGAGATACTCCTGCTTCTTGCATCTGTTGCGCTTGCATCTGCTCTTGCATCTGCTGAAGTGCCGCTTGCTGTTCTTCTGGTGTGGCTAGAACGTTGTTATCAATACCCAGTCGGCCAGCAATAAACTCCATAACACGCGGGATAGACAAAGTGACCTGGGCTTCTGGCCCCATCTGCGCTGCGATCTGAGCGTATTGCAGAACTTCTTGCACTTCTTCCATCTTTTGCGCTTGGGCAATCGGGCTAACTGCTGCCAGCTTAATATCTACACCATTGATCTTGGCCGGAAAACTAACCAGGCCTTGCTGATCTAGCACATACATGATTCGACTTACGATTGGCAACATAGTCTCTGAGATCAATCGACCAAAAGCACTACCCAGGTTTGTCGCTAACTCGCGGGTACGCTCTGATATTTCAGTAGCCGATCTTGCCATCTGGCCGTCTGGCGGCAAAGTATCGTCCATCATAATCTTCTTAATGTTCATGCGTAGATCGTCAATGATAATTTGACTGACATTAAAATCGCCGGTACGAGGCAATGGCTGTAATGACGGGCCTTGTGGGCCACCATTCCTAGCAACACTTATTACTGCCCCTGGCTGGATTTTGATATTTTGTGGATTCAAAACACCATCATCCGCTGCTGTATAAACGCCAGCGATAGCCAAGCTCGCGTTTTTCAGGACTAGCTCTAGGGTTTTATTTAGCGTTTTAATATCGCTAATAGCAGTAACTAACGGCCCTCGGCCATAGACTTCTCCGGCAACCTTCATGTATCGCGCAACAATGAATGGATTAGATGTCAGCTCTCGGCTAACTATCTCAAGTTTCTTACCAGGCCATACAACGTGGTAGTTAAACCTGCCATTGTCATAGTCATAATAGACGCAATCAAATAGCTCAATTTCTTCATTCGGTCGTCTAGCAATAGCCTCGTCCAGCTCCGGCGACTTAATTACATCAGGGAACTCAATAGATATATACTCTGCTTTTACGCGCATCTTGCGAAAGATTGTATCTACCTTGCCGTCTACACTTTCTTCAATCGCAACCAGGTATTGCGGGATCGATGTAAATTTTACAGGCGTGGTTTCATCGCCTGGTGTAATCATCATTACCGCTGTACCAATAGCTAAGTCCAACAAAAACTCACCCATAGCCAAGTCAAAAGAAGTCTGGCGTAGAGAATCAAACATGATCTCTGTATAAGTATCTAAGGTTTGCTGCGCTTGGATTTTTATTTCTTCTGGAACGCCACTACCTGGCTCTAATCTGCACCACGTTTTTTGCGGTGGAAACAAACCAGCTTGTATCCGATTCGCAAAGCGCTGTGTAGAATGGATTGCGGTTGAGTCAAACACTCTTGCGGTTTTTCCCTTGCCTGCAACCTTACCTTCGTAGTAGCCCGAATATAAGTTACGTTGAGGTAACGCAAATTCGTAACAATCTTCATATATTGCACGCCATTCATCTTTTCTTGCCTGGGCTTTTGCTTCACGCTCAATCAAGGTATTGATATTCATCTTAGCCATTTTTATTTACCTTTCTTTTTAGGGAAGCCAAGCAACATACTTTTGTACGCTTTCCTGGAGATGGTTGAATTTTTCTTGCTACGGCTAGTGCCTGCTTTTTTACGCTTGTTAATGTTTTCGTATAAACCAGCCATTAGCGCACCGACCTTCCTGCTGTTAGCAGGGGTTGCAATCTTCCTGTTTGCCTAGCACGCTTACGGCCCGCAGTCTTACTGCCAGCTTCTCGCTGTAATCGCATAGTGTTAGCGCGGATACCTTTAATTTTTTTATCGGTGGCCGATACTTCCTCGCCATAGCTGCTAAGACTTGTAGCAACAGATTGACCAGCAGACATAGGTGACGCGGTACCCTCAAGAATTGATTTTGTGGTTAATAGATTTTTCTCCCAATCAGCCAAACCATAAGTGCTGGCTAGGTAATCTGCATCACTAAGTAACATTCTACTTTTAGCTTTAACCGGAGCTTGTTTTTTCTTCAGGGCTTGCCGTTTACCCTGGATATATGAATCACTAATCATGTTAGCTACCCAAAGTTGTTTTTTCTGTTTCACCTTCTGAGCGCATAGGGCTAAGTAACATTCTTAAACCACCAGTACGGCGAACACGCTTGCGGGCCTCGATCTGAGACATCGCATCTTTTTCTTGAGCTTCAGCCTTTTCTTCTGCACGCTTTTGCGCGTCTAGGGTAGACTGCGGAACTTTTGGCACTGAGGCCTTTCCCATTAATCCAGACATTTTTCAATCCTCGACATTAGATAATAATCAGCACCTTCTGGGCCGTATGACTTCATAAGGCACTCTACATCAAAACCTAATGCTCTAGCAAACCTATATGCTATCTGATTGTCTTCTCTAACTGTTATCTGCAATCGCCTTGTTTCAAAGTCTATCACTGCCTTATCAATAACTGCTTTCGCGCCGCGAACAACAGCCATAGCATGTTTGTTAATATGCACTGAGGGGATCATCCAAAGATCAGCAACACCTGGCCATAACTCCGACACACCAAAGATTGCGACTATTTTGCCGTCAGCAACACCCGTCCATGAATAATCTGGATTAGCGTTGCTCATTAAGTTTTCTATAAAGTCTGGCGTGCTATCAACGAACTCCTGCTCCATTGGTTTCATCTCCATTTGGAACACATGATTAACATTAAACGGAACAATCTGTTTATTAGGGGGCATTCTTAGATTTGCTAACTGGATCAAAATATATCAAAGTCTAAGTCGGCGGTGTAAGTAGACCCCGACTTTTGATAACTTCCTCTACGCAAGCGTCTCTGTTCGCCGCCACCTAGCATTAGGTATCCGAACGCATCACCACAATGCGAGTGTTCGTTCTTAACGGGCATATCCTTAAATCGTTCTTGGCCAGCACCAAGCGATTGACGTTTAAAGAAGTACCCGCCAGACAAACTTTTACGCAACCTGTTACATTTTTTATCGACCATAAGGCCAGGCTTACCAGCAACCAAGCGGCACATTGGTGAAGCGGCGGCCTCGCGGCGCACGTTAAATGCGTTTGAATCAGTAGGCTGCGCTTTAAATCCAATGGATCGTAAGTGATCGAATGCCGTTACTTCATAAATCTCGTCACGTTTATTACCAGCGGGATCACCCCATATAATAATTTCATGCTTGCTGTAACGCTCCGCTACCCTGGCTAACAGCTCTTGGCCGAATCTCTCCAATCCCATATCGAAAGTAACCAGCTCATCAAATATCTTCCACCCACCACCAGCGGAACGCTGGCCAAAAATTGCAGCTGGCGTTAAACCAAAGTCGACACCAATCTGAATAGGGTAGTAGGGATCAACATCGACCTGGCCGGACATTAACTCATCGTCATATTCAGGCCATACGGGGCGGCCTTCCTGCACAAAGGTGAACATTCCCTGGGCGTAACATCTGATCCAATCCGCATTCTTACCACCAAGTAGCTGCTCATAGTAACCGCTAGGTAGGTTGTTTCTATTCTCTGCTTTTGGATTAATCATCCACCACTTGCCACCGGAAAAGATAAACCCGTTAGCTTCTGGGTTTTCCGGCAAGTCGGACTTCTTGACCTCTAGCACACCGCCATCTTGACGGAAAAAATCCCAGCCAAATTTGCCGTTAATAGGATTCTTTTCAGATACGTCATGCCACCAGTGATCGGAATCAGGCGGGTTGGTATCCATCCAGATGCCATACCAGGTCGGGCCGCCGTCTGCTTTTGTTGGGTATCGACCAACGCGGTGAGTTAATCCATCGATAACTGCCTTTGGTAGCTCGCGGGCCTCGTTACACCATGCTCCAGTAATCTCTAATGAAAGTAACTTTCGGACTGATTGAGGTGTGTCTAGCGCTAGGAATATGACTTCACAGTCAATTCCAGCCGCGTCACCCCTAGAGGGTAACTTCAAGTGGTGCGATATTGGCGGTTGCCATCGCATTCCACCCCAGGTTGATTCTGGGAAAAGCTCTTGCCAGGTCTTGATCGTGGTTGTACGCAATTCAGGGTAAGTGTTTCGCACGATAACAAAGCGGGTGTATCGGATACCATCACGCGGGCTGGGTTTTTGCTGCACCGCTCGGCGCATAATTTCAGCAGCGCTGGCGTAGGACTTACCCGATCCTACTGGCCCCATCAATCCACGAACAAAAGCATCTGAGTTTAGGAAGTCCCAAACAACAGGGCTTTCAGAAAAATCTAAGTCCAAACTAGGTACATCAAGCATTCAATTCTTCCAAGAACTTTAACCATTCATCTTCAATCATTAGTTTCTTAACGTGAGCGTTTAGCAGCGCTTTATCGCCGTCTGCCTTTTTAGTGTCGTTTACATGCCATTTAATGTAATCAAGATCATAGGATTTAATGCGGCAAAGCATATCCATCAGCAGCTCAACATCTTTAATCTTGGCGTTTATTAACTCTTGTTTAGTCGGCATCATCGTGGCCCCAGGATAAAAACACAGTTACACCAGGCACATCGGAATACTGCTTAGTACCTTTCACGATATAGACCTGGCTATCGTCTTCGTAAATATGCCCATTCATGCCATCCATAATAATCTTAATGACGTTATCAATATCAGGCTTCTTGGGGTGGATCAGGTTTCTTTGGGCCAGCTCTTTCTTTTTCTTCGGCCAAGACTTCGGAATCTCGAATCGCGCAATAATATGCAGCACCATCGGAACCTCTAAGGTTTCCAGATCGTGCATCTCCATCTTCTCGCGGCATAACCTGGCGACCATATCTTCATAGTCTTTTGTTTTCTTAGGGGTATAAGCACGCCCGTTACCAAAACGTGGACGGCCTTTACCAACGGGCTGGCCTGGGACGCTAAGATAAATAGAATCAACCATGCCTATACTCCTAAGAAGTTAATTAGACTTCATCCAGTCTGTATTTTTTGGATTAATCCTAGACCATGAGTCCAGGCCGGATCGAATCAACATATCCGTCAGCTTTGACGTAGACATCTTTTCTTTTAACGCCAGCTCATCCAGGCGCAGCTTAATATCATCTGGAATCCGCACGAAAAGCGGAACCAAGTTATCAGCGTTTTGCTTCTTTCTGGTCATGTTATATTCCCTAATTTTCTAGCCTGCTCACCCAGTAGGTTGATTACCCACATCTCCGGCTTGCGCGTACCTTTCATCATGGCCTCGATATTCTCGATAGTGCCACCAGTGCGATCCGCTAACTCTCTAGGCGACATCCGAGCCTTCAGCATCAGGCTCCCCATCTCTTTACCCAGGGCCATATACTTAGTCTTCTTCTTTGCTGCCATCATCGACCTCTTGATATTCAGTAGTTACTTGCTTTTCCGGCCCCTTCATATTGAACGCAACGATAGACGGCTTATCTTCTTGCTTATCCAGGTCGTCTAACATGCCAGATGCCTTAGCCAATACCCGCAAGGTCGCAACCTTATCGTGCATTTCAATCGTTACATTGCCATCACGCACGCTAATCTTCTTAATCGCACGCAACGCATACTCCGGTATATCTTCCAACGGCTTAACAGTGCCATCGAGATTCACAATATCTGTAATGTTCGCAGTCCCCAGGGAAAGCAATTCAGCCGCAACAGCTTCCTTGTTCTGCCCCAGGGTTTCACTGCGACCGATCCGCTTCTGAACCTGGCGTACTCCACCAAAGCGTCCTATAGGTGGGCGCTTGTCAGATCGCTTCTCTGCCTTCTTCTCTGCCATACTGCCTAGAAGGGTATGTCGTCTGCGAAATCACCGCTCTGAGGGGCGCTGATGGCGTTAGAACCATTACTAGGGTTGCCAGGGTAGATGGGTGCGCCTTGATTCTGGTCATTCTGGGCTGGGCGGTCATCTTCAAACAGCGACAGCCAGATCTCACCATCCTTGTTTGGGATAGGTAGAGCCTCCAGTTTAAGGCGAGGTGGCTTGCCATCTTCCTTATCGAAGGCGACACCGACACGAATCCATACAGGCTTATCGCGGCCTGGTACTTCTTTAGCTTGGCTGATGTTAAATCTTTTCATAGGTACTCCCCTTAGTATCGTGGTACGTAAATTTTAGGCGCTTCAGTAGCAAAGCGATTGTTTGGCGACTTGTTGCTGTAAGGGCTGCCGTATACCCCGTAGCTATTGTTGATTGAATCAGGGCTGTACTTACTGCCATAGCGACCATATGGGTTGCTTACTGAATTCGGATCATAACGATTGCTATTTAGATTACCTAAGAACTTGCCATCAGGTGACACCAGGTAAGGCGATTCTGAAAATGCCTGGCTAGAAATTAAAACTAACGCTATTGCTAATATCTTCATAACTAACTCCCGTTGTAGTAGTGGTTGATTATACGCTATCGCATACTGATAGCACAACCTTTTTCATGTAAAACTGGAAAATACTGCGGAGGGTACCCCATATATACAAGCTCAAGACAAAAGCCAAAGGGCCGATTTTTTAGCATAGCTAAATTTGAATGCTTTTCATTTACATTTAAAAAGGTCGACTGATCCATTTTTAAACCATGTAGCTAGTTTACCTCCTTTAAACCCCCTTCAACTTAGCAATCGGTCGTTTGCATTATTTAAGTCTCATTGATTTAGCCAAGTCTTTGACCATGCCCTGCACCTTTGGGCTGCTGCTTTTAGATAGCATCTTCTTTACTGGCTCAATAAAGTATCCTAATGATCTGGCAATCTCTCGGCGCTCGTCCTTACAGTAAGCAACATGGCTAGATAAGATCAGCTCCCACTGTGGCTGAATTAATCCTTGTCGCAGCCAGCCCTCCATGACCTCAAAATCGCGGGCATTCAACACCCTCGGCTGGCCCATCTTGTCCGCAGCTCGTGTAAACAGTGACGTCATTCTACGAACATCGCCCTTTATATCGTTATCTTGTCTGTTAAGTAGTCTGTTCTGTGCAACACTAGAGGTTTCACCCCCTGCAACATCAGATGTTTCACCCCCTGAAACCCTATTAGGTTGCACCTGCCCCTTTTCACCTGAAACCCCTGATGTTTCACCTGCCAACCCTGCTAGTGCTTCCCTTTCCGCCAAATCCATCTGCTCCTTTGGACTCAATAAAGCTCTAGCTGTCGTCTCGTCGATCACTTCAGGATCGTATATTACTTTTATAGAGGTGGTCTTTTGATCCTTGTAACGCTTCTTTGCATAGACTAAATACCCCAACTTATGCAGCTGTCTAACCTGTCTATTGATAGCCTGCCGCGATACATCTAAGTCCTTTGCTAACCTTGCCTGACTAACATAAGTGACGCCAGTCTCGTCCACATAAGAACAGATTGCAGCCAGGACACTGATCGCCCTGGTCTTGTTAATTCGCTGATCTTGCACCGCCTTAATCGGCATAATGCTGTACTTTCTGAGGTCTTTATTCCTAGTTGGTTTGAATTCCACAGCGTCCCCCGCTTGTGATTACTGTTTTTTTTCATCGAAGTGCTTGCATTGTGCTAGCGCTTGGTATTAATATCTAGCTATCGAAACAGTATTACTAAAAAAAAGGAGCAATTATGGTACACCATGACTACGTCAATATTAACACTTCAGAGCCTTCAGGGCCTTCGGAGACGCTGGCTTATGTATTCTGGGCCGGCACTGCAATCGTCAGCACCGGCTTGGTCGTCATCAATATGATCTGGGTGATGGGAGCGTTATAAATGACTACTATCGAATATTACCAAGATCAGTATTTCACACTAAAAGAAGTGAACAGCGTCTTAGAACAGCACGATGTCGACTCTTACGACTTTTGGGGTGAGCTTCAACTATCTTTGTGCAGAGATGGCATGATTCCGGCTGTTGTTGTTTTTGAGTGGCTTGGCTACTAATTAAAATTAATTAAGGGAGTATTAAAAATGAGAAATCAAGCAATAGAGCAACTTCAAGCAGACGTTCGCGATCATTTAGCAGATCGTTGGGACGAGCTAACAATTTATGAGCGTGCGGAGTACATCAGCGGCGTTAAAGATTGGTCAGAGCTTCATCACGATGTGTTTAATACCGATTACTACATCATCGGCACTTGGAAAGCCGAGCAATGGCTCGGAGACTGTGTTTTCGAAGTCGCTGCACTGATAGGCAGCTGGGAGCATGAGATTTTTGGCGAATTCACGACGGATTTCAGCGATCCTGAGGCTATTGTCAACATGTACGCTTACATTGAGGGCGAACGAGCGATACAAGAGCTTGCAGAGCGTTATTACGAATCGGAGGTGGCATAGCTATGGAAGAGGAATATTTTGAATGGGAAGAAAAGTATAAGCCCGTAAAAAACGGCGAATCTTATGCTTTTGAAACCTACGGGGCCGATCTGGGTAGAGTTACAAGCGCGCCAGATTCATTAATTTGGACGCTAGTCGAGGGCGATGATGGTAATACTTATTTGATTCAAGGGTACCACCACGTCAATCGCTTAAACTACTTTCTAGCGTCAGTGCCTTTTGTTGAGGGCGATAAAGATGAATATCTTGACACTATTTTTGATGATTGATTGGCCCTCTGTATTGCCCTGCCTATTGGTGGGGCTTTTTTTTGCCCGTAAAAAAGGGCGACCAGTGGCCGCCCAGTCGGGGGAGTAAGTCAGCAATCAACTAACCTTTTTAAAGGATAATCCAACTATGCAAAATATCAAAGCCACGCGGAAAATCGTGGCCTATTTTCGGGTTTCTACGCAATCACAAGGCGAGGCCGGGAACGGCTTAGAGGCGCAGCGCGAGGCTGTCGGCAAGTGGTCGGAGTCTAAAGGCTATCAAATACAGAGCGAATTCACAGAGATTGAGAGCGGTCGCAAGACTTGCCGCCCGCAGCTGTCGGCAGCTATTCAAGAATGTCGCGACACTGGCGCCGTATTAGTGGTTGCCAAACTTGATAGGCTGGCGCGCAACCTATCTTTCATCAGTAGGCTGCTAGATAGTCCCGTGCAATTTGCCGCGCTTGATATGCCAGCTCTGGACGATCCAGATGTATCGCGGCTAGTGATTCAGCAACTTGCAGCGATTGCAGAATTTGAAAGCGCTAGAATCTCAAGGCGAACGAGAGACGCATTGGCGCAAGTAAAGAAAAAGAAAAAGCTTGGCAGCCCAACCCCAAAAAATGGCGCGCTGGCATCGGGAAAAGCGCGCTCCAATGCGGCTTTGCAGCATACTATTGCAATTTGGCCAAAAATTGAGCGATTACGGGCGCGCAAAATTGTATCTTACCGAAGCATAGCAGCAGAGTTAAACGCTTGGGCTGTCCCCTTGCGCGAGAGCGCTGCGGGGCCTGTAATTCCTGACTTAATCAACGGGCCTAGATGGTCGGCGCAACATGTTAAAAATATCCACATTAGAGCAAAACAAGCGGGTTTGATTTCTGCTTGATAGCGCTATACGATTACTATTACTTAAACGGGAGTATTAAAAATGGCAAAATTATCACCTGATAACCACCTGAGCGGTAGCGTGCTACCTGCTTATCTTGGCCTTTCACCTTATCAAACCGCTTACGATGTTCTAGCTAATGCTAGATCCGGCGAGCGTCAAGAACTCGACAGCCTGCCAATCGATTGCGGCAACGCTTTAGAGCCTGTCATTCTTGATCGGGGCTTGCGCTTACTGGGGCTTGATCCTGCGTCCCTTAGCACTTGGCTTGAGAATGGCGTGCTTGCTGCTAAAAAGCACCCCGATATGGAGCTTTACTATTCAGACGATGGGCTTTTGACTGCCGAGAATTTTGTTATCGAAGCAGACGAGGTTAATGATATTCATGTTGTTAATGACTTTGGCCGCGTAATTTTGAGCGGAACTGTTGTGCTTGAGGCAAAGTTCACTACTGTGCCACGCCGCAATGACGATCCGCCGCTATATCGTGGGCCTATCCAGTTGCAGGCTGGCATGATGTGTCATAACGCATCGCATGGCATCTTAATAACCTGCTACAGCGGGCGTGATTTGGTTGTGCATGTATTCGAAGCACACCAGGCAACGCAGCAATTAATAACGGACGGCGTTGAATCATTCGAGCAACATATGCGTGACGATACATTACCCGATCCTAGCAGCATTCCTGAGCTTGTTGAATATTACGATAGCCCAAGTGAAGAACCGATTAATTTAGCAACCGAGCTGCTTGAAGCGGTTGAGTCTTACCAAGAGGCGAAAGCCGCTATTAAAGAAGCCGAAGCAGTACGCCAAGAGCAAGCAGCAATCTTAATGTCAGCTCTAGGTAATAGCACTGTTGGCGTGGTCGATGAGGTCTACAAAGTAAGCTGGCCAGTGCGTAGATTTAAGGCTAAGGCGGCTAAATACTGCCCTGCTTGCGAGCATGAGCTAGAGCCTGCTAAAGCTGCTGCTCAAGTCCGTCAGAAAACGATCAACATTAAAGAATTGGAGGGCTAATGGAAATTTGGAGTTTCAAATACGCCTGCCAGTACCTTCATATGACGGAAGGCAGCTTGCGTCACGCAATCGTTAAGGGTAATGGCCCTCGAACACATAAGCTGAAAGGCAGTAACACTATTTATTTGCTACCGAATGAAGTTGCTGACTGGCGTTTATCGCAACGCGCAGCAGCACCCAAACCTACAAACCCCTGGAGTAAGAAAAATGAGCAATAAACTACCAACATTGGCACCGAGCAACATGACCGAAGCAATCGAGTTTAGCAAAATGATCGCTGGGTCTGGCATGGTTCCCGCGCAATACAAGAACAAACCGCAAGATATTTTAGTGGCTATTCAGTGGGGCTATGAGCTAAACATTCAGCCCTTACAAGCACTGCAAAATATCGCAGTTATCAACGGCAAGCCGTCAATTTATGGTGACGCAGCTTTAGCCCTGGTTAAAAGTGATCCGCGATGCTTGGGTGTTACCGAGTACGTTGAAGGTGAAGGCGATAATCGCACCGCATACTGTATTGCAAAGCGTAAATATGGCACCGAAGTTGAAGAAACCAAGCGAGCATTTAGCGTGGCCGATGCCAAGCAAGCTCGATTATGGGGGCGATCTGGCCCCTGGTCGCAGTATCCAGACCGCATGTTAGCAATGCGAGCGCGTGGCTTTGCTTTACGTGACGCTTTCCCAGACGCGCTCAAAGGCGTTATCACTGCTGAAGAAGCTCAAGACTACCCGTCTGCTGGTAAACCCGTTGAGGTTGTAGCTGAAGCGCCAGCAAACCCATTAGATCGAATTGCAAAGCCTGATACTAAGGGTATCGAAGCAATGCCTGAAGTTGTTTCTGAGCGCAAGACTTTTACAGACGATTACGGCGATCAGCATGACGTAGTTGATGTCGTTGAAGAAGAGGAAGCGCCAAAAGTTGCGGTTGAATTAGAACCTGTTGAGCCTGTTGAGCCGGTTGCTGATGTTCCACGTGAAGCACCGATAGCGGATAAGCCTAAGAAAAAGCTAGGCCGTGCTGCCCAGGCGTTAGCTGATGCTGAGTCTATGGAAAAGCCTGTCTATAAACTAATGCACTGGGACGGGGAGAAAGAGCATGGCACTTATAATATGCTGCCTGAATGGATCGCCGAGTTTAAGAAGGTAATGATTAAATACTATGATCGACCGAAGGTTCCTGAGCGTGAGCGAATGACTAAGCTGAGACAGCTGCGTGAAGCTAACCAGGCTGTGCTTGAAGCGCTAGATAAAGCAGACCAGGGCCGTATTAAAGATCACTACCTGAAATTATTAA
>Ga0255753_1000959_pt1 | contig 35818 bp, 27 predicted proteins | sample 041ome_10_FD_179953 | JGI IMG/M metagenome (GOLD analysis project Ga0255753, IMG submission 179953) | Coastal salt marsh microbial communities from the Groves Creek Marsh, Skidaway Island, Georgia - 041412US metaG (version 2) | ecosystem: Environmental > Aquatic > Marine > Intertidal zone > Salt... | reverse complement strand
GCCATGCCTCTTGACGCAATACGGGCAGACGATGCGCTGATGGGTAGTGCGAGTGATCTCTACAAGCAGAATTGTGCCGCCTGTCATGGCTATGAGGCCCAGGGTCAGGCGAACCTGTTCCCCAACCTTACCGATGGCATCTGGCAGTGGGGTGGCAGCCCTGAAAATATTGAGCAGACATTGCTAAATGGCCGGGTAGCCGTTATGACCAGTTGGGAAGCCTTACTGGGCCAGCAGGGCGTCACTGATGTAGCCAACTATGTCCTTGTGGTAGGCAGTCCTGAAGCCGAAGGCCACCCCGGACAAGCAAGATTTAACCAGATATGTTCTGCCTGTCACGGCATCGAAGGCACCGGCAATCCCTTGCTGGGCGCGCCCAGCCTGGTAGATGATGTGTGGCTCTATGGCGGTGATGTAGAAACCATCAGAACCACCTTGCGAGAAGGCCGAAATGGCCGTATGCCGGCGTTTGGGGAGAAGCTGGATGATGAGCAGATTCGATTGCTTGTAGCCTGGTTGACGCGTTAAAAGCAGAGGCAAGCAAACTGACGGATAAAAGATAAAGGATAAAGGATAAAGGAAAAAGGATAAAGGTGGGCAGGATGGAGAAGGCGTCAGGAGTGGCGCCTTTTTTTTGGATGCGGGATTCAGGATACATGATTCAGGATGCAGGAAGAAAGGATTTGTAGGTCGGATAAGCTTAGCGCATCCGACACTGCGGATTTCACTTCGTCATCAGGCAATAAACAACCGAGTCGGAATCTGGTGGGTTTTCTGTCGGATGCGGCCTGTGGCCTTATCCGACCTACGGAGCTTGCTTTTTCCTTTATCTGGTTCCCTGTATCTTCCCTAAATCTGCTCTGAACGCCCGGTCCTGACAAAATCCCTAAATTCTGAAAATTCCGGGAATTTTTTGCTACAATACTCCGCCTGAATTTAGTCAGTAGTCATTTCCTGAAGTTTTCACTGAATTCTGTTATTTCTCAGATATGGAGTTTTTTATGTCAATTGAATTACCCGCTTTGCCTTATGCTCAGGATGCGCTTGAGCCACATATTTCCAAAGAAACGCTTGAATTTCATTATGGCAAGCATCACAACACCTACGTGGTAAAACTGAATGGCCTTATCGATGGCACCCCTGATGCTGACAAATCCCTGGAGGAGATCGTACAGAATTCTTCCGGTGGTGTTTTCAACAATGCGGCGCAGATCTGGAACCATACTTTTTACTGGCATTGCCTGAGCCCCAATGGTGGCGGTGAGCCTGCCGGTGCTGTGGCTGATGCCATCAATGGTGCCTTTGGTTCTTTCGCTGAATTCAAAAGCAAGTTTACCGATAGCGCCGTGAACAACTTTGGCTCTGGCTGGACCTGGCTGGTAAAAAATGCCGATGGCAGCCTGGCGATTGTCAATACGTCCAATGCTGCAACACCGCTGACAGACGAAGGCGTTACCCCTTTGCTGACCGTGGACGTATGGGAGCATGCCTATTACATCGATTACCGCAATGCGCGTCCAAACTATATGGAAGCATTCTGGAATCTGGTTAACTGGGAATTTGTTGCTGCCAATATGGCTTAAATTATCCAGGTATCGAGAAAGCGGGCCTTGGCCCGCTTTTTTTTGTCATAAAAAAAGTTACAAGTTACAAGTTGCAAGTCACAAGTTACAGGTCTCAAGTTACAAGTCTCAAGTTACAAGCAAACGGAAAAAGGATGTAAGAAAAAGAATAAAAGGAAACCGTTAGAATGAAGGCAATACGTCGGATGGCGCTGCGCTTATCCGACCTACTACTCAATTTTGCATTCAGCTTTTCATTTTAACCAGTGTTCCGGTCTTCAATGGTCACCTTTATCCTTTATCTTTTTTCTTGAGACTTGTAACTTGCGACTGCGTTAACCCGGATCGATCGGCGCTGGCGGGGTTTTTCCCAAAATCATATCGGCGGCTTTCTCCGCCACCATCACCGTCGGGGCGTTGCTGTTGCCGCTTACCATGCGGGGGAAGACCGAGGCATCGGCTACGCGCAGGCCTTCTATACCACGGACTCTGAGTTGGGAATCGACTACACATTCCTCATTGTCGCCCATGCGGCAGGTGCCTCCGGGGTGGTGAACCGATGTCATATTGGCTTTGATGAACGCTTTCAGTTCTTCATCGCTGTCCACATTAACGCCGGGCAGGGTTTCCTTGCCCTGATATTTATTCATCTGTGGCGTGTCGAGAATTTTGCGGGCAATTCTCATGCCGCGCAGCAATGGCTCCAGGTCAGCATCGTCACCGAGGAAGTTGGTATCAATCAGCGGCGCCTGATGGGGATCACTGGAGGCCAGCGTGACGCTACCGCGGCTCTTCGGTCGTAACAATACCGAGTTAATGCCATAGCCATGACCTACCGGGAAAGGAAAGCCTGGCTTGGGTCGGTTGGCAGGCATGAAGACAAACTGTACATCGGGTCTGTCGAGTCCTTCTGTGGTGTGCAGGAAGCCGGTGACTTCAAACAGGTTGCCCGCCAATTGTCCCTTGCGCGTTAACAGGTATTGAAAAACACTCAGCGCATTGCGTGGCAGAGCTTTCCAGGAAATACCATAGGATTCTGAATTGCTGCAGACACGCTGCACCACGGCGGAAGGGTGATCATGCAGGTTCTTGCCGACGCCGGGCAGATTAATTTCGGTTTTGATGCCTGCTTTAGCGAGCTCATTACTGTCGCCAATGCCGGAATGCAGAAGCAGGGCGGGGCTGCCGTAAGTACCGCCACAAAGAACAACTTCCCTGCGCGCAATAAAATTCTGCCGCAGACCGGCAAGCTCAATATCGATGCCGGTAGCGCGGTTATTCTCCAACAGTACCCGGTTAACGAGACATTCGGTCACTACAGTCAGATTGGGGCGCTTGATAACCGGTTTCAGAAATGCGGTCACCCCGGATACCCGGCGTCCTTCATGGATGGCATTCTGGCGCACGTCAAAACCGACGGGATCCATGCAGCCATTAAAATCCTCGCAGCGTGGGTAACCCAGACTGCTGGTAGCCTCCAGAAAAGGCGTGATCATCGGGTTGTATTTGCGCACATGGGAAATATGCATTTCACCGTCGGTGCCATGGTAGGGCGATTGACGATAGTCGACGTTATTCTCGCTGCGAATGAAGTAGGGCAGGACGTCACGGTAACTCCAGCCGGGATTACCCATGCTCTCCCACTCATCAAAATCTTTTGGATGGCCGCGGAAATAGGCCATGCCATTGGTAGAGCTGCAACCGCCCAAAATTTTCCCCCGTGGCAGTAGAATTTCTCTTCCGCCCAGCGCGGACTGAGGCGTGGTTTTGTAATTCCAGCCATAGGTCTTGTGAAACATGAGTGTGCCAACGAAAGAGGGGATATGCACCAGTGGCGTTTTGTCACCGGGACCTGCTTCGATAAGACATACCTGGATGGATGGGTCGCTGGACAGGCGATTGGCGAGCACGGTGCCGGCGGTTCCTGAGCCAACAATGATGTAGTCGAAAGTTTTGTTACTCATGTTTGTAATCCACTGCTATTCGCACATTTTGTCTTATTTGCCTTGATCGCTACAGCGCCGCTGACATGACAATATCGTTGAGGCGCTGAAAGCGTTCAATATTGGTGGCTGGCCCCATCACACCGGCAGTCAGGCAGGCAAAGGTAATATCCCATTCCGGGTCCACCCAGAACAGTGTGCTGCCGGCCCCGTAGTTACCAAAGGTTCCGGGGCTGGCCAGTGTGCCGCCATAAATGGATGGGCATACTGCATCACCGCGCAGACCAAAGCCCAGCCCAATATAGGCCGGGTAGGGCTCCCAACCATGGGCAATAGCGATTTTTTTATATAGCTCGTTGGGTTTTTCATCGGTCCAGTTGCTGGTGGCTAATTCCATCATCGCTGGCGACAGGATGCGTTGACCATCCAGCGTGCCGCCCTGACGAAACATTTCGGCAAAGCGGAACAGGTCAGGCACGGTGGAAATACCGCCGACCCAGGGCATCTCGGCATGTTCTTCCGCAAAAGCGCCCTGGGGGCCCAGATCACTGCTACCCAGATGCTCCTGGGGCGGCTTGCCACGGAAATCAGGGAAGATATGTCGGTCTTTCAGATCCTTGCGCACGCCTATGGCGGTGTCTTTCATATTCAGGGGGGTTAATACTTCATCCTGCAGTAATTCCCGGTAACTGCGGCCCTTGGGGTCACAACGCCTGACAGCCTCGCCCATCAGGGCATGGTGCACCAGTGGCGAGTAGTGAACCAGTTCACCCGGTGGCTGTAGCGGCTCGATGTTCTCGCAAATGGCTTCAATAATGTCGTCCAGCTTGTCGATGTACATGCCTTCCCGGGGAATCCACACCGGCGGCAGGCCAGAGGAATGGGTGAGCAGGTGGAAGAAATTAATCTTCTCACGACCATGGCCTTCAAATTCCGGAATGATCTCCACCACGCGGGTGGTCAGGGCAAACTGGCCAAGCTCGATGGCGCGCAATACCAGAGTATTGGTAAAGGCTTTGGTCAGTGAAAAAAGGGAGAAAACGGAATCGCTTTGCAGGGGAACCTTGTGTTCCTGATCACCCCAACCGATGGCTTCCAGCATGCCCATTTCACCATGACGAGCCACGGCAATGACGGCGCCATGATATTTGTTGGCGGCGATATCTTCTTCAATAACGTTTTTCAGAAGGGAAAGGCGGTCCTGATTAAGACCAGATGCTGATTGACTCATGACAATGCTGTCTCTTGTTATTCTGTGCTGATGGATGATGAGGCTAAAGAGGGTAAGACTAGCATAAAAATGCTATGTGTCAGATGTCAAAATCTATTGCTCCCTTTAGTCTGTGTGGGGGCGACACAAGACTCCCTATGCCTGGTTCACGGATGGTTCATGGATGGGGCGGTGGGATCAAATGGCGATGTAGTAGCGCACCGAAATAGCATCGGTATAGGGTTTGCCATCGCGAAATAATGGCCTGAACAGGACATTCTGTAAATACTGATTCAGTCTGATTTCCATATTACGTGTGACTTCGCCGCCCTCTGACAAAAAGCGTACACGCTTGGCCTTGCCGTATTTGTCGATGCGAAAAGAGACGTCAAAGTAGCCAAAATAACTCACCTCTTCGTCGGGGGCGATATCGGGTTTTCAGTATTTATAGAAAGATCTATATTTTGTAAGTTCTGCTTTATGGAAGAGGCGCTGTCGCTCTTCATATTTTCAATCAAATCGCTTTCGGCAATCTGCCATTGCTTTTTACTACCAGGTCCTGCATCAGAAAAGTAGCTTTAGTAACTGCTACTGTCGCAGGAAAACTCTGACCGGATCTATGAGTGTCGTCTTATTAAAGAATAATTATAGGAACAGCAAAGAGGAAAATATTTTATCAGTTGATATCGTTACCCAGGCGGTAGAGCAACATTAATACAGTCACTAATTTATTCAATGTCCCAGCGCGAAATAATTTCTTTTCTGTCGACATTTTTCTTGTGAACGCCAAAGGCGGTGGCGGGTGTATTTTTATTCATGCGCGGCATGGCATTGGCCTGACTGATACCATCAATGGTTTGAAAGCTTTGTCTGTCTACATTGTGTGGATGGCGCTGTGCTTCGTGCAGGCTCAAAACCGGAGCAATGCATACATCATGCATTTCAAAATACGTAATCCATTGCTCCCGGGTTTTTTTCAGGAACAGGGATGCCAGGATATTTTTCTGTGTTGGCCAGTCTTCACGTCGCCATTGTTCTTCAAATGCCGAGGAGTCCAATTCAGCCTGCTCGATAAATGCACGGTAAAATTGTGGTTCGATACAGGCCAGGCTTATCCATTTATCATCAGCGCAGCGATAAACGTTATAAAATGGGGCTGCGCCATCAATGACATTGCTTTCCCGTTCATCACTCCAGGTGCCGGCATTGAAATCGCCGTAGATCATGTTCATCAGGGAAATGACGCCGTCAGTCATGGCAGCATCGATTACCTGACCCTGGCCAGTATTACGCGCCTCATGCAAGGCGGCCAGAATGCCCATGATCAGATACAGACTGCCACCACCAAAATCCGCTATCAGGTTCAGCGGGATGGCAGGTTTGTCCGCAGTGCCCATGGCGTGCAGGGCACCGGTCAGTGACAGGTAATTAATATCGTGGCCGGCTTTTTGCGCCAGAGGCCCGGACTGACCCCAGCCGGTGATACGCCCGTAAACCAGTCCCGGGTTGGTTTTATGTAATTCTTTCGGGCCCAGTCCCAGACGTTCCATAACACCGGGACGAAACCCCTCTATCAAAATATCTGCTTTACCCGCCAGGGCTTTGGCGGTGGCAAGATCATCGGGGTTTTTAAGATCAAGCACAATGGAATGGCGACCCCTGGATTCAACGTCCTCTGGCAAGTAATCGGGCCCTTGGGCTCGATCAATGCGCACCACATCGGCGCCCAGGTCAGACAACAGCATGCCGCTGAAAGGCGCGGGACCCATGCCGGCAAATTCCAGTACCTTAAGACCGGCCAGCGGGCCTGATTGTTTGGATTTACTCATAGTGGTTTAACGTTTTCCCAGTTTGTTCGCTTTTAATAGTATCCCCAGTGCTTCCCGGTCTTGAGTATCGGCAGTCAGGCCAATCTTACGCAGCACATGCTTTTCAACTTTCTGCGTTGGTGTTCTGGGTAATTCATCAACAAAACGAAAATACCTTGGCACCATGAAGTGGGCAAGTCGTTTGCTGAGAAATTCCGTCAACGCCGGGATATCAACGGGGCAGTTGTCCTTGCTGACCAGAATGGCGAGTATTTCCTCTTCACCACCGTCACCGGCAACCCCCACCACCGCAGCTTCTTTGATTGTTGCATGGGCCAGTAGTTCTTCTTCCACTTCAAAGGAGCTGATGTTTTCTCCCCGACGGCGAATGGCATCCTTGGCGCGATCGACAAAAAAGTAATTGTCATTCTTGTCGCGGGTAAATAGATCGCCGGTATAAAACCAGCCATCGCGCAAAGCCTCGGTGCTGGCCTGAGGGTTATTCAGATAACCGTGGCTGATACTCCAGGGATCATCGCTATGTACCAGCAATTCACCGATTTCTCCGGGTGCAACCTCATTTCCCCGGGCGTCTACCAGTTTTAATTCAACTCCCTGGCGAGGCGTGCCACAGGTTCCCCGGGCAGTCGGGTTGGGTCCACCCCAGAGGGGTACGGACAATTCTGTCATATTGAATTCGGTGTGCACTTCGATGCCAAAGCGTTCGCCAAAGGCCAGGGCATCATCACCAAAGGGTGCAATAACGGCTCTTTTTACCGGGTGATTTTTATCCTGCGGGGACGCTGGTTGAGCCATCAGATATTGCACCATGGCACCCAGCAGCCCCACTGAAGTGACCTGAAGGGTTTTCACCGTAGGCCAGAATTTTGAGGTGCTGAACCGTTCAACGAAGGCTGCGCAGCCACCATGTACCAGCGCAAACCATAAGCCCAGAATGCCGCCCACATGATACATGGGCAGGGCAACCAGATTGGTATCGCCAGGGCCGACATGACGAAACTCAATGGTACTGGTGTACAGGTGTTGATAACTGCACAATACCCCTTTGGAAGGCCCGGTGGTTCCGGAGGTATAGATAACAGCGGCGGTATCATGAGCACTAATTTCCAAGGCTGGAAGCTCGGCGCAAGAGGCTTGGCGCAATATGGCGGCGGAAGTTTGTTCAAGGCTGGTGTTATCGAGTCTTTCATCACCCTCGATGATCAGCGTCTTCAATTGAGCAGTATCTATGTCATGCAGTCTTTCGATCAGTCTGCCATCGGCCACCATTCTGGTGGCTGCGCTGTTCTTTAGTACATGGGCGAGGAGATTGCCACGGTAGGCGGTATTAAAGGGAACGGCAATGGCGCCCAGATAATTAAGTGCCAGATAGAGCAGCACACTGAAGGGGCCATTGGACAGCCAGCACAGGACATATTCATTTTGTCTGACGCCCAGGTCATGCAAATTGGCAGCCATGGCCCTGACTGCTTCCAAAAGAGTCTGGCAGGTATAGCTTTCACCACTATCGAATTTCAGGACAGTCAGGTCTGGCCAGCATTGTGCATTGCGCTGGAGCAGCCCATGAATGGTATGGGGTTTGTCTTGCAGCGCGTCCAAGTTACGAGGGGTCGTTACCCAGTATTTCAGCGGCACTTTTATTATAGTGCTTGACAGACCACACCAGGATCAGTGAGGAAATAATGCCAAAGACGATGGCAATGATCAGCATCGACTTGTTGATGGCCATCGGGTCATTGAATAGATAATCATTGAGCACACCGACACTGATGGGGCCGATATTGTTGTTGATTAATCCCACCACAAAAATATAGATGGCAATGGCCTGACCACGGAACTGGTTCGGCGTGATGTAATTTACTGCTGCTGGTGCCAGCGCTACCGGCATGCCGAAACAGGCCACAGCGGGGCAAAGCAGCGCCCAGGCCAGATAGGGGTTGGGAACGATAGCGGCGGCGCCGGCAAACACCATGGCCCCCAGTATGGCCCAGATAGCGACCTTGATATAGGCGTGCTGATGCCCTTTTTGCAGGAGCTTGTCGGCAACGGCACCGCCAAGAATAATGCCCAGCGTGCCCATCACCATGACTATGGAGCCAAAGGTCAAGCCGATGCGGGAAGTTTCCCAACCATGAATACGATTAAACAGGGGCGTGGTCCAGGCAAAGAAACCGATGGCCATTGAGCCGGCCAGGCCAAAGCCCAGAAACATAACGGCATAGGCCTTGAAATGGGTCTTGAAGAAATCCCGCGTGGCAGCCAGACCACCATCCACCTCCTTGCCATCCGCTGTAATAGTGCCTTGCCGGAACGGTTCCTTCACGGTGGCCATTAGAGGAACGAGTAGTAATCCGGGAATACTGACGATAATAAAGGTCACCTGCCAGGCGCTGAGTTCCCCTAAAAGGGGCAGCATGATGACGTCCCCGGCATTGGCAACCATGCCAACCACAAGGCCACCCAGGATAAAGGAAAGCCCAACTCCCACGTAGACACCCATGAAGTACAGGGCCACCGGTTTGCCGCGCTTGTTCTTGGGGAAATAGTCACTGATCAGGGAATTTGACGCTGGCGAGAGACTGGCTTCGCCGATGCCGACCCCGATTCTGCCTATAAACAGATGACTGAAGCTTTTTGCCAGGCCACAGAAGGCGGTCATGATGCTCCACATCAGCATACCGATGGTGATAATAACCTTTCTGTTTTTCTTGTCCGCCAATCTGCCCAGGGGAATGCCGGCGAATGTGTAAAAAACGGTAAAGGCAAAGCCCTGCAAAAGTCCGATCTGGGTATCGCTGATATCAAGATCTGCCTTGATGGGATCTACCAGAAGGGAAATGATCTGTCTGTCGATATAGGAAACCGTAAAGGCGATGAACAGGATCACCACCACATACCAGGCATAGGCAGGTTTTGGATAGACCGCTTCATTTTCACTGCTTGGCATGGAGTTCCCCGTTTCGAGTTTTATTATTTTTGTCAGGCAGGGAGTTTACTGAATAACGCGGGAGGTTTACAGGTAGGGCTGGAAGACAGATAAAGGATAAAAGAAAAAGGATAAAGGTGGGCCAGCGGGATGCAAGAGACAGGATGCAGGATGCAAGAGGAAACGTGCAGGATAAAGGATAAATGATAAATGATTTGTAGGTCGGATAAGGACCGCAGGGACGCATCCGACGGGGCGACCAGTGGTCGCCTGCTTGAGACTTGTGACTTTAAAGGTCACCTTTATCCTTTTTCTTTTATCCTTTATCCTTCGTTCATAACTTAACAAAAAAAGCAGCGATCAATATGACTACACCAACTGAATCCCACCATGCCAACACCAAAATCCAGTACGTGGTGAAGGGTGAACATACTATTTTTTATCCGGGTGATCGGGAGAAATCCTATTGGCCGGGTGAATTCCATGATGTTCAGGTTATTGATATTCATTCGCTGGCAGAGTCGGAAAAACCTACGGTAGAGAAGAATGGTTTTGCGCTCTTACATCATGATTCTCGCATGACTGATTATTATGATGAGGGGCAGGTAGTGGAAATTTACTACCCGGAAATGTGTGAGTTGGCGAAACAGGTGAACGGGGCCGAGCTGGCCATTGCCTTTGGACATGTAGCGCGCAGTGATAGTCCGGATGCGACCCAGCATTCACAACCTTCCTATGCCGCCCACGTGGACTACGGCAGGAAGACCATTGAGGAATATACGCACAATATTCTGGGGGATGAAGCCGAAGCCTGGCTGAAGAAGCGAGTTGTGCTGATGAATTTCTGGCGTCCGATTAAAACGGTTTACCGTACGCCACTGGCCCTGGTTGATGCGTCCACCGTGGCCAGGGAAGACCTGAATTTTGCCGAGGTCAGGGGGGGGCTGAATGATCCCAATCGTCCCCCTTTATACGGCTGGAATCTGAGTTATAACCCTGCGCATAAGTGGTATTACGCCTTTGAAATGCAGCCTGAAGAAATCTTTGCCTTCAAGCTTTATGATTCCTGTGACGATGTGCCTCAATTTACCGGTCACACAGCGGTAGATCTGCCATGGACGGATGACAATACGCCGCCACGTCATAGCATGGAAATCCGCACCATCTCGTTTATTGACGAATAGCAGAATTTTTAATGGCTAACCCTGAGACTTTTCTGTCGGATGCGGCCTGGGGCCTTATCCGACCTACGGGTTTGCTTCGGGATTGATAGGTGCATTGGCTTGTGTAGGTCGGATAAGCGCAGCGCATCCGACATAGCGGTTTTACCCTCACACGATAAGATAGGACTTTAGCCATAGCCCGATTCTGGGTAGGCTCCTTTTTAATAAAAACAGAATTAAAACAAATAAAATAAAAACAAAATAAAAAGAAAGGGGAATATTCCATGTCTGATGCTGCCCTAGCAGAACACAAAAACAAGGGTTGGTTCACCTACGAAAACGGTATTCTGCTCTTACTTGGTTTCACCTTCGGCTTAATCTTTTTTGATCGTAATGCGGTGGGGGTACTGACGCCCTATATCGTTGAAGACCTTGGTCTGTCCAATGCACAACTGGGCATGCTGTCCTCCGGTCTGGCACTGGCCTGGGCAATATCTGCCTATGCCTTCAGTGCCTGGTCTGACCGCAAAGGTTCCCGCAAACCCTTTATCCTGCTCTCCATCATTGTTTTTTCTGTTTGTTCAGCCAGTTCAGGCCTGGCGGGATCTTTTGGTTTTCTGCTGCTGGCGCGTGTGGTGATGGGTTTGGCGGAAGGGCCGTTCCTGCCCATCTGTCTGTCGGTGATGAATGAGGAAAGCTCACTCCATCGGCGCGGGATGAACGCCGGGCTGATGCAAAATGTTTTTGCAGCGCTACTGGGAACGACGCTGGCACCAATAATGCTGACCGCTCTGGCACAACAGTTTGACTGGCGTATTACCTTTTTTCTCACCGGTATTCCGGGTCTGATTTGCGGCTTCCTGGTGTGGAAATTTATGCGCGAACCGACCAGGCACAAAGACGCGGCATCGGAAGAGCCATCGGCAATTGGGGAACAGGAAGGTCACAAAGTCTCGGCGGGAGCCCTCGCCATGCTGAAAGAACATAATATTCGCATCTGTGCCCTGATCGCGATCTTCCTGGTGTCATGGTTTCTGGTATCGCTGACGTTTCTGTTTGTGTTTTTTACCAGCTATCGCGGCTTCACCCCGGAGCAGACCGGAGGCATCATGTCGGTAATGGGATTTTCTACCATGATATGTGGTTTCCTGGTGCCCGCCTGGTCGGATCGTATTGGTCGCAAACCGGTGATGATTCTGTTCACCTTTATTGGTGTGGTTACGCCCCTGGCAGCGCTTTATTTTGATGGCCCCATGTGGGTGATGGGACTGCTGCTATTTATTGGCTGGAGCGCCTCGGGTTCCTTCGCTTTATTTATGGGCGTGGTGCCTGGCGAAACGGTCAGCCCAAAACTGGCCGCCACCTCGATGGGGCTGGTGGTGTGTATCGGGGAATTGGTTGGTGGTTTTGCTTCACCCTGGCTGGCCGGCGTACTGGCGGACCAGAATGGCTTGCAGGCAACCATGTACTTCACCCTGATCTGTGCCTTCCTCTCAGGTATAACAGCGCTGTTCCTGAAAGAAACAGCACCTAGCCAGGTGGGAAAAGCCGCGGCCTAGCCGTTTAACTGCCTGCGTCAGTTGTCTGTTTTCAGTCGGCAACCGTCGTCATCGCTGACCACGTAGCCTGCTGAGGGATCAGAAAAATGTGAACCGATAACAAGCACGTCCTGATTGGCGTAGTCATCGACAAAATCCTGACGGGTTTGGGCGCCAGCTTCCTGGTCCATATCAAAACGCACAATTCTTTTTGGCTCTGCCAGTTGAATAGGGTTGTGCATCAGGTCACCGGTAATAACCGCTTTTTCGCCTTTGGATTCAATACAGATACTGACATGCCCGGGGGTATGTCCGGGGGTAGGTCTGAGGCTGATTTCAGGGCAAACCTTGTGTTCAATATCGATAAGATCCACCAGACCGGCATCCACCACAGGCTGGACAGCATCTGCCATGTGATTCAGGTCATGATAGCCTTTGGTTTCTTCCAGCATCTTCCAGTGTTCGTATTCTGATTTACCAAACAGGTAACGGGCATTGGGAAAGGTCGGTACCCATTGGCCATCTACCAAATGGGTATTCCAGCCCACATGATCAAAATGCAGATGGGTGCATAACACGTAATCCATTTCCTCGCGCTTGAAGCCGGCGGCTGAAAGATCTTCCAGAAAGCTGGTCTGCATATTGGTAAAGACATCGAATTCCCGCTGCCGGTCTGCGCCGATGCAGGTATCCAGCATGATCTGGTATTGCGGTGTGCGCATGACGAAACACTGAAAGCTGATAATCATTTTGCCATCCGGGGTGGCAAAATGAGGCAGCAGCCAGGGATATTTCTGAACATCTTGTGGGCCGGCATCCGGCCACAGCATGGAAATGTCGTCTTCCCACCCATTAACCTCGACGATGCGAGTGATTTCCACCTCGCCAATTTTCCAGGTGTGCAGATTTTCTAATGCCATAAGTGCTCCGTAATTATTTTTACTGCAGTTTTATGTTCAATGTTTTAGAAGCTGAATATATCGACTTCGTCTTGTGGCGCTTCCATACCTTCCTCATGATATTTTTCCCATATTTCCGCCCACGGCCGACCGAACATGTCAGGCACATAGGCTTCATAGGTATCACCGGGATTCATCGGTGTGGCGATGCCGTTTTGAGTAAAGATGGTTTGCACGCATTCGATATAGGAGTACGGGTCGCCTTCGCTGATGTCACTGACCCGTCGCAGATTACGCACGATGCGTACCGGTTCGCTTAGTGCTTCGGAATCATAAAAAATCGATTCATGATTGAGCGCAGTGATGGCACCTGAGTCATCACGCACCGGGGTATAAATCTCCACAGTCTGCATCTTGTTCGAAAATTCAAACTGGGAATGTGCCATCCAGGGCTGAATATTAGAGGTCCAGCTAATCACCACATCCTCATCCCAGAAACCAACGGTTTCGCCATACCAGCGCGGTACATCCTGCCCAAGACGGGGGATGGCACCCTCAGTATTAAATTCCCGGCCAAAATGCACCTGGGTGATAAAGTTTCGGGCCACACCAGCAAGAATTTCAAAAATATCCGGAGTGACGATGATGGTGTGATTTTGCATCAGCGTGGAGGCAAAGTGCCAGCGCCGCATGAAGCCTTCCGGCCAGCAATACTGGGAAGGCCATTGTGATTGCCCGCGCGACTGATGGTAGGCCTCCTGCACCACCCGTTTCTGGTACTCAGGGGTCAGGAAAGAAAGCACGGTGGGGATCTGATTCACCATCATGCCGTACCAGGTTCCCTGCAATCCGCCCGGGCCACCTTCATCCCAGAAATAGCGCCCACTGATATCGCCAGGCACGGTGGCATAGGTATGCTTTGTCGGGCCACCACGGCTTTGGGTTTCGGCCATGAGGGCTTCATAGTGCTCCTGAGCCGTATCAAATTCGTAAGGGCTGACCATCGATTCCCTTGGATAATCCCTGTCACAGAATCCCCAGGCCGCGGTCAGGGGTGGATTGTCGCCGCCCATGTTAGGCCCCGGATAGGCACCGCCCTGGGCTTCCAGAGCAAAGCCGGAATTACAGCGCCAGTAACGCGGATCCATCCAGTAGTCCATGTCCTTATAAAAATCAGTGGTAGTAAAGATATCGATGGGCAGCGGCTCCACATTATCGGGTACCTCGCCATTTTGGGCCGCCACTGCCTCAAAACCAAAAAAGTTGACTGGACCTACTATTTCATAATCCCGGGCGTCAGCAATGGGGGCGCCACGACCGACACTGTCAAAACCGATATCGGGCATGGCCTGAGCCATGGCGTGCTGTGTAACAGAAAGCAGGAAAGCGCAGAGCAGGGAAAACGATAATCCCTTTGTTAGTAGTCCTGGAAAATTTCGCATAGTGGTCCTCAGGGTGTTCTTTGAATTTACAGGTTTTTATTCTGTCTTAAGTTGACATTGGTGTTTCAGCAGCAAGCTAAGTTATCACAATCGAAACCCGTGAAGAAATGCCGCAGAGTTTATTTAACTTAGCTTGGTCAGAGGGGCAGGGGCAGGAATGCCGAGAATCATATCGGCGGCTTTTTCCGCAATAGCCACCACACTGGCATTGGTATTGGCGCCCGGCACACGCGGATATATTGACGCATCGGCCACCCGTAATCCCTCTATCCCGTGAACTTTCAACTCATCATTCACCACATCATTGGCGCCATTACCCATGCGACAGGTGGAACCGGGGTGATGCACGGTGGCCAGGGTGTCGAGAACGTAATTCTCCAGCGTGTCGTCATCATGCACGGTCGCGCCAGGCAGACGCTCAGTCGCTTGATAAGGGGTAAATGCACTCATGGCAAAAATTTTTCGCGCAAGTTTGAGACCGCGCTTCAGGGTTTCTATATCTTTTTCGGCACTGCCCAGAGCGGGGTCAATTAGGGGGGCTGCCATTGGATCATTACTGGCCAGACTTACCTTGCCGCGACTCTCCGGGTACAGACAGACAATGCTGATGGCAATGCCATGGCCCAGGGGAATAGGGAACGGTTTGGGGTTACGACGCGCTGGTTGAAATACCACCTGGATGTCCGGGCGATCAAGATTCGGCAGGGAACGAATATAGGCATTGGTTTCAAACAGATTGCTGGCCATCGGACCGCTACGAAATAAACAGTATTGCAGGAACTGCACAATATCCCGCGGCAGAGCTTTCCACGACAGCGCATAAGAGGTGCTGTCCTGCATATCCATGGCGACAAAACTGGCGGGATGATCATGCAGGTTTTTGCCAACGCCGGGCAGGTCATGCACCAGTGCTACACCCACATCCCGTAAATGAGAGGCCTCGCCAATACCGGAGTTAAGCAAAATGTGAGGTGAGTGAAAGGCACCTGCGCAAACAATCACTTCCCTTTCTGCAGAGAATTGAATGATGCTGTTGTCCTGTATCACTTCAACACCGATAGCCTTTTTACCCGCAAATAATATTTTGCGCGTCGCCGTTTCGGTCATGACCACCAGGTTGGATCGGTTTTTCATGGCCGGGCGCAGGTAAGCACTGGCAGTGGAAACCCGTTTGCCTTGCCAGATAGTGCCCTGGCGAAATCCATAGCCTTCGGGATAGGCGCTATTAAAATCCTGGCAGGCCGGAAACCCGAGATCTGCCATGGCACTGTTGAAAGCCTTGCACAGACGGTTAGGTTTGGGAATGAAGCTGACGCCCATGGGGCCATCAATATTGTGGTAGGGCGAATCCCCGTATTCCGGGTTGTGCTCGCTGCGCAGGAAATAGGGTAGCAGGTCTGCATAGCCCCAGCCTGGATTACCTTCCAGTGCCCAGTCGTCATAATCCATTGCACTACCGCGGTAGTAAGCCATGCCATTAATGGAACCGGAACCGCCGATGACTTTACCCCGAGGCAAAGGGATCTCGCGATTATTAAGCGCAGGCTGCGGCACGGTTTTCAGACCCCATCCCAGTTTGGGGTTCATGATGGCCGCCCCGACACCGGCGGGAATAGAAATCGTAGGATGTTTTTCCGAGCCGCCGGCTTCAATCAGGCAGACACGATGTGCCGGGTTTTCACTTAATCTGGCAGCAAGGACGCAGCCGGCAGTACCGGCACCGATGATGATGTAATCAAAGCGTTGTTGAAACTCTTGAGTAGATTCAGGTGTGGATTCAGGCAAGGGATTTCCGAATATTTTGATTAATGGTATGGTCTATCCGTTTTATAAAGACCGTTATTCGAACAGTGATTTTGTCCTTCTATACAAGGCAATGCGCAATATAACAAAAAGGAGTGAATTTGGAACTTAAGCAGACAATTTTGGCCCGCGGCCACAGTTTTTCATTGGGGGGACAGTTTGAGCCCGACTACCAGCCGGTGGTGGATGCCTTCATTGAAAACTTCAAGCAGGAAGATGAAATCGGGGCCGCCTGTTCCATTGTGCGTGAAGGCAAAACCGTGGTTGATATCTGGGGTGGCTGGCGCAATGGCGCCATGGACGATCCCTGGGATGCTGAATCTACCGTATGCATGATGTCAGTGGCCAAAGGCGTTACTGCAATCTGTTTTAATATGTTGATGGATCGCGGTCTTGTTAATGCCGATGATCCGGTGATCAAGTATTGGCCTGAATACGGACAAAATGGCAAGGTATCCACGTTGGTCAAACATTTTCTTGACCATACCGCTGCCGTGCCGGTGTTAACCACCAATCCACTGTGGCCGGGCGCCATGTTTGATCGTGAGGCCATGATCCATGCCCTGGAAGAGCAGGAACCGCTGTGGGAGATTGGCACCAAAGCGGCTTATCACGTGCACCACCAGGGCTTTCTGCTGGGCGAAATTATGCGACGGGTGACCGGTGAGACCGTTGGTCCCTTTTTGAAAAAGGAAGTCTGCGATCCTTTGCATGCACAATACTATATTGGCGGTATGACTGAAGAAGAGCAGTCCCATGTAGCCCAAGTGATGCCAAATATGGAAGCCAAACTGTTTGCGGCAAAGGACGGTGGCGATCAGACTTCATTACGTGCGCTGGCCTTCAAACAAAACCCCGATGAGCCCTGGGCCGTCACCATGAACAGGAAAGAATGGCGCGAAGTGGAAGTAGCCAGCGGCAGTGGTCACGGTAATGCCCGCGGTGTGGCGCGTATCTATGGTTGCCTGAGCAATGGCGGCATGGATGGTGTGACCCTGATGAGTAAAGATGGTCTGGAAACCATGATTACTGAACAACACAACCAGACCGAAGGTTTACAGGAACGCCCTTATCATCAGGCATTAGGTGTATTGTTAAATACCCCCGAAGCCGTTTACATGGGGCCCAATATGCGCAGCTTTGGCCATCATGGCATAGGTGGCTCAATCGGCTTTGGTGACCCCGATGCCAAACTGGGCTTTTCCTACTGCTGCAACAAAATGCATGCAGTCGGCACTAATGGACCCAGGGCGGCGCGGTTGATTGATGCGATGTATAAAATATAGTCGCAAGTTACAAGTCTCAAGTTGCAAGAGTGATAAAAGAAAAAGGATAAAGGATAAAGGTGGGCGGTGCAGGGAGGCGGCAGGGAAAAAAATTACGAGAGACAAGAGACAAGAGACAAGAGGCAAGAGGCAAGCAAGCCCTTGCTCAGGCCTCAATGGGTTTTTGTAGGTCGGATAAGCAAAGCGTCATCCGAGAAGGTACCATTCCGTAAATACCTTCAGGCAAAAATCCACCCACACTGTAAAACATAAAATGTAAGATATTTTTGAGGATAAACAGGTCGGATAAGGACCGCAGGGACGCATCCGACGTGGCGATCTTTGGTCGCCGACTTGAGACTTGAGACTTTCCACTTGCTTCCTGCTTTCGCTTTACAAGTTTCTTGAAGATCTAGTGCCGTTATCCAAAACGTCGGATAGCGCTGCGCTTATCCGACCTACAAGGCTATCCTGTTTTACCTAGGGCCACGTATCACAAAACTATTATATTTTACCCAAGGTTCCGCATCTCAATGGTCACCTTTATCCTTTTTCCTTAATCCTTTATCCGAATTAATCCTTTATCCGTATCTCAATTACAAGCTGAAACTCCGCCATCCACATTGAATATTTCCCCATGCACAAAACTCGCTTCCTTGCTCAGAAGAAAGGCGATGGCATTGGAGTTGTCTTCCTCGGTGCCATTGCGGCGCAGGGGAATCCAGCCGGCGCGCTTTTCGTATTCTTCCTTGCTGTTGAGTCCCAGAGAGCCTGGTGTGGGTACGGAAGCGGGTGAGACGGCATTGACGCGAATATTCTGGGGGCCGAATTCAGCGGCCATGGTTTTGGTGAACATGGTGACAGCGCCTTTTACGGTGCTGTAAACGGAGGTATTGGGAAAACCCCGAGTGGCCACCGGGGAAGCCAGATTAATGATGCAGCCACCGCGTTTCTTGTCATAGTGCGCCAGCATGGCCTGGGCAGACCAGAACAGGGCCTTGATACCAATGTCCAGCATGGCCGACAGGGTGTCTTCATCGACGTCCTGAACCGGGCTGTAACGCAGCAACATGGCATTATTGATAATGGCATCGATGCGACCACCGAGTTTGGCAAAATCTGCCGCGACCGCCATAAACGCTTTACGGTCTGACATGTCCCCGGAATAGGCTTTCGCCTTGCCACCGTTACTGGTAATTTCGCCCGCTACCTGTTCGGCATTACCGGCATCTATATCGGCAACGCCGATAATGGCGCCACAGGAAGCCAGATGCAGGGCTGCATGACGACCCAGGCCACGGCCGGATCCGGTAATAAGAATATATTGATCAGATAAGTCAGGTTTCATAATAATGAGCAGTATTTTGTTTTGGTTTATTGGTCGGAGTGAGAGGATTTGAACCTCCGACCCCCTCGTCCCGAACGAGGTGCGCTACCAGGCTGCGCCACACTCCGAATGGAAATTTCTTTAATAAAAAACGCTCAGTTGTGGCGTTTAATAAAGTTATTCTACAGTGTTTGACAGTGTGATTACCATGCCCTAAATGGTTCCGGACCTGTTGCCTGACTGGAAATATGACGGGTGTTTTGCCTGCAATTGTGACAAGGTTATTGGCAATGCCAGTTGTTTTTTCAGCAGGCAGCCAGCTTATATTTTTGAGTATTAATAAGAAAATGGCAGAAGAAAAAGAACGTTTGGAAATAGACAGTATCGAGCAATGGCGCGAATGGCTGTCTGATAATTTCGAGAGAGAAGACGGCGTCTGGCTTATTACCTGCAACGAGTATTCCGGGGAGGATTATGTTCAATATGACTCTCTCGTAGATGTGGCTCTATGTTTTGGCTGGGTTGACTCGATACAACGCCGCGTGGATAACGACAGAACAAAACTCTATGTCTCTCCTATCAAAAAAGGTATGCCCTGGTCCGCTGTTAACAAGAGCCGTGTGCAACGCTTAATGGAAGATGACTATATGATGCAGCCTGGACTGGACAAAGTAGAGGCGGCTAAAAAGGATGGTTCCTGGCGACTGTTTGATGAGATCGAAAAAGGCATAAAGCTACTGGATTTAAACAGGCATTAAAAAATAATGCCATTGCGAAAAAACATTGGGCAAAGTTTCCCCAGCAAGTGACAAAAAATATCCTCTGGTGGATAAAGTCAGCAAAGAAACCTGAAACCCGTAAGCAAAGGATAGATAAAGCCGTCAGTGAGGCGGCCCTGAATCGAATGGTCAATCATCTGGATTAGAAAATTCAGAAAGGTGGTACGCCAATCAGAACCCGGTGCAGGTAGGACGCAAATACCCCATACGCGATAAAGCCGGCAACAAAAGTGATTACGGTTCCTTTTGCCGTGCCGCTCATATACACAGTTCCGGCCAGGCGGTCACGTCTGCGCGCTGACGAAAAGCCGACAATGGCCCATACCAGAAAGCAGCCAAAGAGAAGAGTATCCCCCAGACGGCCATTGGTGATCAGGTGAGAAAACGCCCAGATCTTGATGCCGGCATACATGGGATGCCCCAGCCTGGCCTTGATATGATTCCCTGGAACATAAGCTGCAGCAAGCAGAAAAAAGGAAAACAGCACGAGCAATGAGGCCAGATGACGGGTCCATGTCGGTGGAGTCCAGAGAAAGACCGGGTCAGCTCGGCTTAAACCATAGCCATAAATAATGAGCAGCAGGCCGACAATTGATAGCAGGCTGTAAATACCTTTCCAGACATTTTCACCTTTGACTTGAATACACCGGGTACGCCAGCTATCGGCGAAGATTCGCGCGGAGTGAACGCTGAAGAAGAGTACCAATCCTGCAATTAACCAGATCATTTATTACTCCGGGGTAAACGTGAGTCGACTAAAGGAAGAGTAGCGCCAGTGTAAGTCATTGACCTTTATTCTGGTTAGTTTTTTTGCATACACAAAAAAAGTAACCAGAATCTGAAGATCATATTAAGCCCTAATTCGGACTCTGTTCCTTGTCCCAGTCCGTTTTGCCTTCATCCTGCCCTGCCACAGAATACAGCACCTGGGCATTCCGGGTTTTCTGAAAATCATCAAGAGACTCGCCGCGCATAGCCGCGTAAATATGAAGGTTGGTTGTGCCCACCACGGCGCCCAGTTTTTCCAACATAAAGAAAATAACGCCATAGTGAATCATGGCGCGCCAGTCGAGATTGCGGATCATTTCCTTCTCATCATCAGTCAGACCTGCCTGCTCAAAAGAGGCTTCGGGGTCCTCCAGAAACAGCTTGCGATGTTCCGGAATGATCAGTTCGTGAAGGAAGTTGTTGAGTCGATAGGCTTTAACGCTACTGCCGATGGTAGTGGGGTAAGTGCCTTCGAGTTTTTCAATACCAGCTAACTGGTGATTGATACGTTTCATGTAGTCTTCCTGACTTTCATCGGAGACTTCATTGGAACGTTCTTCCAGAATCATGCTGGCGATTGGAGTCATCGAAGGCAGATAATAGGTTTTGTGAGTAGTTTCCACTTCCTTGGACAGTGCGCCGCGCATGATCAGCCACATAATGACTTCGGCTCCTTCCATACCACCGAGTTCTGCGTATTCGGCAATGGTGATGTCGGTCAGGCCTTCTGGGTCTTTTTCAAGACGCTCCATGAACTCCATATCCCAGGGAGTGTTATTGAAGCCACAACGTTCGCCGTGGACCTGATGGGAAAGTCCACCAGTACCGGCAATGGCTACCTTGATATCTTCCGGATAGCTCTGGATGGCTTTACGCAGCGAGCGGCCGATGTTGTAGCAGCGTTTTGCTGTAGGTGTTGGAGATTGCAATACGCCTATCTGAAACGGCAGTACCTTGCAGGGCCACTCGGTTTCATGATCAAGCAGTAATGACAGTGGTGAGAAACAACCATGATCGAGCGCCTTTTCCTGGAAATAGGATAAATCGAACTCATCCGCCACCAGTCCCTTGGCAATATGTTCCGCCAGTGCCGGATGACCTTTCAACGGCGGCAGATTACGTGGACCGCCGCCTTCGTCCGCGACAGGAAAGTTCTCACCCACACCCAGGGAAAAGTGGGAATAGTGATCAATAAAGAATGAAGTCATGTGGTCATTGAAAATATAGAAAATGACATCGGGGGCCTGATCTTTCAGCCACTGTTGTACCGGCTCGTAGCCTTTGAAAATGGGTGCCCACACAGGATCTTCCTGTTTGTGTGCATCAAGGGCAAAGCCAATGGTGGGGGTATGGGAAGTGGCGATACCGCCGACTATCTTGGCCATAAATAACTCCTGCTATTTGGTTTTTCTGCTGTTTTCAATTTACGATGGGCCGTCATTATAGCGAAACATGGCCTTGAAAGCGGGAAAATTTTCGCTGCTTTCTCTTTCTTTGACCGGGGTCAAATGACCGGGTTAACAGGCGCAGAATTGAATATTGACTGGTGGTGCTGATCTTGTCAGTCCAGAAAGCGAAAGCTGAAAGCATCTGCGCTGGTATCCACAAAGCCCATGGAAGGCGATGGAAAGTGAGCCGTCAATATCAGGTTGTTGGTCTCACTCTGGGTTTCCAGAAAGTGCTTGCGGGTTTGCACGGCTTGTTTGGGGTCAAAATCAATCCAGTATTCCCACTGCGGGTAAAGGCATTGCAGGGGGCTGTGGATAAGGTCGCCGCACAATATGGCTTTTTCTCCCCTGGACTGCAAGTGCACTGCCACATGCCCCGGAGTATGACCGATTGTGGGTTCCAGCCAGACCTGGTCATCCAGGGTAAAGCCGGTATCCACTGCCATGACTTGACCGCTCTCTATACAGGGCAGCACACTTTCCTGGTAGGCGGGTGTATTCCCGGCTGCCACATGATCCACTTCTGTTCTAGCGATGATGTATTTGGCATTGGGGAAGGTCGGCACCCAGCGCCCGTCGATTAAACGGGTATTCCAGCCACAATGATCGCCATGCAGATGGGTACAAAAAACATAATTCACCTCGGCAGGGTCTATGCCTTTGGCCAGTAGCGACTGGTACCAGCCGCTATCGCTGCGCTGATGCCAGTCCTTGAAATAGTGATTGGTTTTATCGCAGCCAATACAGGTGTCCACCAGAATCAAATGCTGCGGGGTACGAATTATCCAGGTCTGAATGGCAATGATGAGCATACCGGTTTCAGCACACAGGGCTGAAGGTTCCAGCCAGTGACGGTGTTTTTCAATGGCTTCAGCGACATCGGTTCGAGGGAAAGCATCGGCGGGGTACAGGAAAGGGATTTCCATTTCCAATACGCGATCAATCACAATGTCGCCGACCCGAACAGTCATACTCTGTTAACCACTGCTGATCCTGACATATACCCTACTTGCCTATGGTTCGCTGCAAAAAGGCCAGCGCATTGCCCAGGTGCTCTTCATCAAAAAAGCCGGGTCCGCCATGCACAGCCCCATGTACCGGATCGAAGGTAACATCCAGTCCGGCCGCTTTATAGGCGCCAAACATTTGCAGGCTCTGGTTGATGGGCATCTGCGGATCACGATCACCGTGCAGTAATAACAGCGGGGGGTCATTGGCATCTACCAGGCTTACTGGACTGGCGAGTCTGGCTAATGTTTCATTATCCTGTGGCAGTGAACCTAACAGCAGTTCCAGCGCCGGTTCCCGAACACTGAGGCCAAAAGGTGTTGACTGGGAAAGAATGGTGGTCAAATCCGTCGCGGCAAAATAACTAACAATGGCCTGAACCGCAGAGGAGGTGTCCAGATGATTACCCAGTGTGCCTTCCAGTTCAGGATGCCCATTGCTGACACCCACAAGCAGCGCCAGGTGAGCGCCTGATGAGGCGCCAGTAATCGCTATTTTGGACGCATCATAACCATAGTCGGACGCATTGGCGCGCAGAAAGCGAATGGCCGCCTTGATGTCATGGATCATGGCAGGAAAGGGGGCATCAGTAGACTGACGAAAATCCAGGCTGGCCACGGCATAGCCATGCTCGACGAACTCCATGGGTACGCCCCCGGCCTTGTCACCAAAGCGCCAGGCGCCACCATGCACCTGAACCACAAGAGGAGGATTGACAACGGAGTCGGGAATATAGATATCCAGCCCGAGATCCTGACCATCAGGACTGGCATAGAGGATGTCTTTATATTCGTTTGTTTGTGCCATTACGGGCAGTGTACTTAATGAAATGGTAAATAGCATAACTGCTATCAGGCTGTTGTGTTTCATGATATTCCCCTGCGGCTCCGTTGCTCATTATTATTGTTACAGACGACTTTTTATATGCGCAACGGGCAGGATAAAGAACAAGTGTGAGGGCATCAAGTGAAAGCAGAAAAGCCCGGGGTTAGTTGCAACTGAAACAGGGGTTCACGAAAGGGAAAAAACAACTCTTTGCCTTGTTAGACGGTACTTGTTCCATAGCTCACCATGAGCAGAATCAAAAACAGGAAGATGCTGGTCATGATTACCGTATCCAGTACGCCCATGGTGTGGTCTTCTTCCAGCAAGGAGGACAGGGTATAAAAAGTAGGAAACAGAAAGATCAGCAGAAAAATATTGGACAGGGAAAAGCTGATGGGAAAATCCCCATGTGCAGGATTAATAAACTGCTGATAGAAAGCAATGCTTAGCAGCGTGAAAGGAAACACCATGAACATGACCTGGGTAATGCCGCCAAAAGCATTGGCCAGTGCGATACCGTATTCTTTTTTCTGGTGTGATTGCCAGAGGATCACGTATTCACTCATGCCGGCAAAAACGGCGAGAATCAGGGCGGTCAGGATAGGATTCACATCCAGTTCCTTCACCATGGCTTCGGCAAATTCGGACACTTGCTCACCACCAATCAGTGCGCCTATGACACCAATCAACAACAGGCCAGCGATTCTGCCGATCGAGTTTTCAGTCACATCTTCGTAAACAATGGCCAGACGTTTTTCTATATCTTTGCCAGTCATGCCAAGGCTTTCCCTGACCACATCCTCTTCCTGTGCATAGGCAGTAATGAGTTTGTAGGTATAGAAAACAAAAATGGTGAGCAGAAACACGCTAATGGTGAATAGATCAACGGGCAGGAAACTGTTTTTTGTAGGGGAATCCGAGGTAAATGCCATCATCACCAGGCCCAGGATAAGACCCATGGCGCCACCCCCGATTAATATCTGGGTGCCGGCTTCGGTAATCGGTAAGGGCATGAGGAATTTTCCCTGTTTATCCTTGGGCAGGAAAAAGGAATAAAAACTGAATACCAGGGCGTTGTTATAAATAGTTATGAGCGTGATGATAAAGGCGATAAGAGGACTGACAGGAATAACAAAGGCGATAACCACCAGTTCCGGCGTGGTAGAGAGTATTTCCGCCACTGTGCCGGCCACATAATGATTCCAGTGCAGGCGTGCTGCCAGTTTTTCCGAGGCTTTCAACAAGGCCTGGCAAGCGACCTGTAAAATTATCAGGCCTATGACAAGGGACAGGGCAGCATGGATAAAACTGTTGGGCATAAATTCGCCCACTTCCATGGTGAGGAAAACAAGCCACAGCACGATGCCAACAATCAAGCGCTTGATCCATGGTCTCAGCCCGGATGCCTGTGCATGAGTCTGCTGTCCAAACTTGATAATAGAGAGCCGGTCCGGATCTATGCCGGCTTGTCTTAATGGTTCCTCAATGCCCGAGTCTGCGCCGGGTAAACCAGCCCCGGCAATATTACTTTTTTGTTTGGAGTGATGTTTCTTTATTAATTTTTGGCAAGCCTGATCAGGATGCTTGATGATCGTTGATTATAAGACTTCCCGAAAAGAAGGAGCTGTTCAGTTCCTGGAGCAGTAGATTGTGCGTTTCTGCAACAGGTTTTCCAGTAGCCGCTATCCGGTAGCGGGACATGACCAGTTCAAAATCTGCCGGCACAACATCCGCCAGACTTGCGCTGAAGTTCTCATCGCTTTGAGTGACCACCTCAATACTGGCGCCCTGCATAGCCGGATAATTTTCGGTGAGCGTCCCATTAACAGTCACGCTAACAAGGCCTGCCAAAATCCGGACTTCTTCACTGGCGAAATCCTGGTAATGACCATCATCGAAATCACCATATAAGAGGGCGCTGGCCACATTGAAATGAATGCTCATTCTGGCCTGCAGGATACTGGTAAAAGGCCCCGGGTAATCACAGCCAGGATAATGGGCAGCGGCATAGGGCACGTTGATGTTTATGCTGGTAATCGCGTCTGCTACTAAAGTGTTTTCAGTTTTTACCCGCAAAGCCACCTGCGCCGCTGTCTGGGCATAATTGCAGGCGGGAACCTGTTTGAAAAATACCCTCAGTATTTCCTCATCAGAGTCACTAAAGGGAAGGGCTGGCGGGGTGGGAACAGCCTTGGCAAAGGCGGCAAACAAGCCTGCCTTACCATCCAGAGAACCCTGTGCTGCCTGCGCTCCGGCTTGTGCAAGTTGTGCTGCGGTAAGTCCGTTTCTGGCTGCGATGCCGGGATGAAAATACATATCATCACTGCCCCAGGCCGCCCACTCATTGAGTCCGGTAATGTAATTGGCAGCAAAGCCCAGTGCATTGGCGCTTGCTTCCGTATCAAGGTTATTCAGTTTCGCTGCAGTAGCCGCGGCGGCAAATGCACCTATCAGTCCGGTGGGACGGAAAGTGCGGGCAGTTTCAACGTCCATCAACATGGCGCCCAGTTTGGCGCCGGCCTCGTAACCACAGATGATGGCTTCCAGTAACTGTTTGCCACTGACCTGATTCTGTTCAGCCAATGCCAGTGCCACAGGGATGACGGCGACGCCAAGGTGGGACACGCTCGCTAAATGCATATCATCGCGGACCAGGGAATGACCCGCCACTGAATTGACGAAGACTGCATCCTGAAGTGAGACCTGCTGTGTTGAGCCGATAAGTGTTGCACCGCCAGTAGACCAACTGGGATCAATGCCGGAGTTGTTTATGGCCACTTGCCGGGCCTGCGCAACCCAGGAGAAATGCTGTGTGGCATTAGCGCAGGACAGGAAGTCCAGCACGCAATAGGCTGCCTTGGCCATGGCACCAGCGGAATATGTCTTATATCCGATCAGGGAGTCTGCAAACTGGCGGCACAGCAGGAAGTGGGAATTGACCCTGGCCGTTTTACTCAAAATTCAGATAACCCACACGATTATTGGCGGGGTCGGTAAACCAGAGTTTATCAATCAGGCGCTCAGGTGTCTGGCGGTCACTGCCGGCACTTAAACCCACTGCCCTGGCGGGACCATCGGCAATAGAAAACTCGATAATTTGTCCCGCCGGGGTGACTCGGCCCAGGGTATTGTTCTTGGTGTACCAGATATTTCTGTCAGGTCCGACGGCGATATTGATCGGGGTAGAGCCCTCACTGGGAATCATGAATTCAGTAATGTCTCCCGTCATGGTAATGCGGGCGACGCGATTGCCATCGACCGGGGTACTGTCCATATTGCCATTGAGTTCAAGAAACCACATATTGCCATCAGCGCCCGCAGTTATATCGCCGGGACCGGTGTTAGGGCGCGGTAGTGGAAATTCAGTGATTTCTCCTTGCGGGGTGATGCGGCCAATTTTTCCGGCCTTGAATTCTGAAAACCAGATATTGCCATCGGGGCCGGCAGCCAGTGCCCGCGGTCCGCTATCGGGTGTCGGAATAGTAAATTCGGTGACTTCCCCCTGCGGGGTGATGCGGCCGATTTTGCTGGCAGCAAACATGCCAATCCAGATATTGCCGTCACTGCCCAGCGCGATGGCGCGCGGTTGGCTGTTTTCGGTGAGCAGGGCGAATTCAGTGATTTCTCCACTCGGTGTAATTCTGCCCATTTTGTTGCCTTCATGTTCCGAGAACCACATATTGCCATCCGCACCCAGGCTGATAATGCGGGGAGAGCTGTTCGGGGTAGGGATTGGGTATTCAACCATGCCAGAGCCATCAGGGCTCATTCTGCCAATGGCATTGGCTACGCTCAGGGTGAACCAGATATCCCCGTCCGGCGCGATCGAGACAGTGGTCGGACCAGCATTTTCTGACAGCATGGTAAATGTGCTGACTTCGCCACTGGCTTGCAGGGAAGGGGGAAGATTGATCGATATGGTATCGGTAATTTCGCTGGAGTTGTCTTCCGGCATCTGCTCACTGCAGGCGGAGAGAAAACAGGCACTGGCTACTAACAAGCCAGGAAATAGTAATCGTGTCATCAAGGTGTCCTTCCAATCGGGCATGGTTTATCTGGTTTGAATCAGTGATAGCGGCGCCGGCAAGATGCAGATGGCATGTTATTCCGCCTAACCTGTGTTTTTGTTGTTTTATTGATCCCTGAATACAAAGTGGGCGATTGAGACTAGCAGGGAGCGTGACTGAATTCAACGACGAGGGCAGGACGACCGTTAAGGGGACGATTGCATAACAAAGGCGCATAATTGGCACAATAACGGCTTGTTCTGCAATTTGTTCTTATGTATCTTCCCCTCTCCCCGGGTTCGGCTCTCATTCAACTGTTGAGCAGGCTTAAAAAATTAAACTGTATTGAAAGTAGTCAAAAAAATGTCAGACGTTAATCATCCTGAAAACAGGCCGGCCAACAATAAAGTCGGACTGGGTATCGACTTCGGTACGTCCAACAGCACCGCTGCCATCTTTGACGGCGAGAAAGTTACCATGGTGATGCTGGAGCCTGACAGCCCGATCATGCCTTCGGCAAGTTATATCGACAGGGACTTTGTCACCAGTACCGGTCAGGACGCCATTGATACCTATATTGCCAGGAACCAGGGACGAAAAGTTGAAATGAGCCTTGAGGTCCTGGGCGAAGCCAGAACCAGTACCGGCCAAATGGACATGTCAACGCAACTGCCTTCCGAGCCTGATACCCAGTTGGTCTATGGGCAGGCATTCAATGATGGCAGTCTCCCGGGAAGGTTATTCAGGGGTACCAAGCGATTGCTTGGTAGCGTCGATACACACCGTGTCATGGTATTTAACCGGCCTTTCAGACTGGTAGCCCTGATCACACCCATTTTGTTGCGCATCAAACTCTGTGTCGAAAAATATGTTCAGCAGATGCCGATTCCAGGTATTCAGATTAACCAGGCCTGTATTGGTCATCCGGTAAATTTTGAAGGGCGTGATAATGACCATAACAAGGTGGCGATGGAACGCCTGAGCGAGTCCTATCAACACGCAGGCATCACTCATCAGACGTTTTATCCTGAGCCGACAGCCGCAGCCATGAGTTATCTGCAAAGTAATCCCGCCGAGCAAAGTGATGTCATTCTCACTGTCGACTTTGGTGGCGGCACCCTGGATTTATGTATTTTGCAGCGCAATGCAGAGCATTTTGATGTCGCTGCCATCCATGGTATTGGTCTGGGCGGGGATCATATCGACCAGTGTATGTTTCGTGAAATTCTGTTTCCCTTGCTGGGTAGGGGTGAGCGCTGGGAAAGGGAAGTGGAGGGTAAAACCGTTGAAACCCTGTTTCCCTTTGAAGCCTATGCAGATTTGCTGATTAACTGGACTGTCAGTTATATCCTGAATCAAAACGAATACACCACACCAGTCATCGACAAGATGCAGCAGGGTGGGGATTCTGCGGTTAAGTTTGAGCGTCTGTATGAGTTGATCACACAGAACTATTCCTACCAGGTCTTTCAGGCCATCAAGGATTGTAAAGCCGCGTTATCGGTTAATGATGAGTGGGTGCTGGATATTCCGGAAATAGATGTGGAAGTCACCATCACCCGACATGAGTTTGAGCGCATGATTGCGCCATTATTGGCGCGCTTTGAACGAGCTGTGGATGACACTCTCGACAAGGCCGGATTGGGAAGAAATGAAATACAGCTGGTGTTGAGAACCGGCGGTTCCTGCCTGATCCCTGCGGTGACCAATATTCTCGAGCAACGTTTCCCCGGTAAAGTGGTGGAGCATGATCCTTTTACCAGTGTGGCGGCGGGCTTGGCGTTGGCGGATTATTTTAATTACGGCACGAGTTTGGATAAAAAATAGAGGCAAGAGACAAGCAACCATTCTGCGAGGCATCAATGGTTTTCTGTAGGTCGGATAAGGACCGAAGGGACGCATCCGACTAGGCGATCTTTGATCGCCGTTTTTGTAACTTGTAACTTGTAACTTGTAACTTGTAACTTGTAACTTGTAACTTGTAACTTGTAACTTGTAACTTGTAACTTGTAACTTGTAACTTGTAACTTGCGATTAGGCGTCGCTAACTAATCTCGCCTTGCATCACGGTGGCGATGTTTTTCTTTTCCGCCACCTGTTGCAGCATGTAGCGGTAATAATCTTCGTAGCCGGTGTTTTGCTGGATCAGTCGGCAGAACAGGTCATCTGCTTCGGTAAAATTTTTCTCGTAATAACAATTCAGGGCATGATTATGCTGCTCAAGAATTTTTTTCATGTGTTCTGAAACTTCTGATTTCAGTCCCAGCGGATGAAATATTTTTGAGATTATTTTCTTGCCTTTGACATGTACTGTATCAAGTTCCATGAATTCAATATCGCTTACGGCCATTGCTGTTTCCTCTCTGCCGATGGTGTTGACATGGTAAACCCGGGTCACGCCATCAGCAGAGAAATCCTGTTCCTTGGAATGAAAAAGAATGGCGCGATTCACTGCTGTCAGAATATCTTCTGACTTTGCAGGTTTGGAGAGAAAATCAAAGGCTCCTTCACGGATAGCATCAAGGGCAGATTTTTCTTCATCCTGGCCGGTTAACACGATAATTTTGGTGGCATGCATAGCGGACGTGGTCTGCACAATGACATCCAGTCCTTCCTCTGTGGTATGAGCTTTGGGTGGGAGCCCAAGGTCCAGGATCATAACGTGGATGGTATTTTCATCGTCGCCAAGAATGGCCATAGCACCGACCTTTGAATCCGTCTCGAGGACATTAAAGCTCTGTATCTCGAGAATACTTTTCAATACGGCGCGCAAAGGGGGGATCATCTTCCACCAGCAATATGGTAAAGCCCCTGTTCCTGGCTTTTTTCTTTGCTGCATCATCCAGAGCCATGCTTTCTTCTGCTTCGTTGTTCATGGTAATTTGCCATCAACGGACTGTTTACTGCATTGCCGCAGGCAACTCGCCTTTGGATGCAGTGTCCCAGTGTTCAATAATCCTGCCATCTTTCATACGAAACATATCAAACCAGGCAACATAATATATTTCCCCGGGTTTGTTTGGATGGGGGCGCTCTTCCTGAAGCACCTGTACCACCAGATCCCCCTCTGCCACTATGGCGACCAGTGGATCTTCCAGAGTAGTTTCAATGGCTGAGTCCGGGCGCATGGAGAAATATTCCTTGAAGCCATCGCGGCCAGTCGCTGCATTGGGATTGTGTTGAATATAGATGGGATCGAGATAAAGCTCGGCCAATTCTTCACGACCGGCTTCAGGGATATGACGCCAGACATCAAAAGCCAGTCTTTTGTTGGCAAACAATTGCGGATCATCGTTATAAATCATGTCCAGTTGAGCAAGGCCACGAGTACCCACTACAGGCACGGGACCTCCATTACCAAAATCCGGGGTGTCCTGTCCCGGGGCTATTTGGATGGAATCCCAATGCTCGGCGACGCGGCCATTTTCAATGCGGAACATGTCAAAATGGGTAGAGGTATAGGTGCGTCCTGAACCATCAGGTTCCGGGTACTCACTGACAAAGGCCATTATTACCAGATCACCCTCAGCGATAATGGTGACAACCGGGTTCTGAATGGTTTCCGGAACCTCATCCTGGCGCGGTACAAAGGACGAGAAAATTTGCTTGAATGCCTCCAGACCGGTTGGGGCGGTAGGGTTGTGCTGAATATAATCGGCGCTAAGAAAACGATCGGCGGCTTCCACCTGTCCGGCATTGAGCACCGTGCGCCAGAGATCGTAGGCTAGACGTTTGTTGGTTCTCAACTGGGGATCATCACTCTCCAGTAGGAAGCGATGGTCCGTATGGGCTGTGACGGGGACCGCTTTGCCAAATACAGTCGCTGCAGGTGGCGGGGCGAGGGAGCGTGCAGTGGAGGCATTGTCAATGGAGCCGGTGGTGCTGCATGAACTAATCAGGGCCATAGCGAGAATGGCGAGCCCGGGTTTTATTGCCTTCAACATTTTTTTCTCCCCTTTTTTTATTTTCACGCCGGCTTAAACGTTTGGCGTAACTTTCCGCAGGCTTTTAGATGGATTGTAACAGAGCTGTTTCAGGAGGATTGGCAGAAGAGTCAGTTCTGTAATTGCTGAATAAGCGCTACTGTTGCTTCGTGGAAGACGCCATCAATACCGACAAAGCCGTATCCACCTGCCTGACCCATGGCAGCTTCAAGTGGCGAAATGCCATTTTTATCTTCATATTCCAAAATAGCGCCCTGTTCATGAAGAAAGCGTACTACCTCGGTGAGACCAAAAGTGGCTGCGCCAAAAATAGCGCTACGACCTGAATTATCCATGGCATTAATGTCCACGCCCTGATCCAGGCAAATCTGAATAGCATGAATAATTTCAGCTTCGGTTTTATAGCGTCCGGTGGTGTCGGATTCCTTGGTGCCAAGATTAGCGGCTGTCATTAGTGGGTTAATGCCCTGTTCGGTAGGCAGCGAAGGATCGGCGCCGTACTCAAGCAGTAATTCCATTGCTGCAATATCGGCACCTTTGGCGGCTCTGAGAAAGGCGGTGGTGCCCGCTACCAGCATGCCATCTGTACCACGGTCGAGCTTCAGACGATACGGGATCATGCTGCTTAATTGCTGATTAACATCAGCACCACGTTCCAGAAGATTTTCCATCAGGTCAAATGCGCTGTGTTCATTGGGAATCACATAAGGCGAAGGGCGATTCGATTCAGGCATGATATTAAAATGCACGGCCGCATAAAGAGGTGAGCGATTGGTGTCATCGGAAATATTGATATCGGCACCGGCTTCAATAAGTTCCCAGGCGATATCATAGTAGCCGTTAATGATAGCCATCAGTAAGGGAGTAATTCCTTTTGGGGTAGTAGCGTTGATGTCCGCGCCCAATTCAAGCAGCGTAGCAATGCAGTCGAGGCATCCTTCACGGGCAGCAAAATGAAGAGGTGTCATAACACCTGGAGGTAGCCACTTGTCCCTGGGCTCCATTGTTACCTGACGTTCCCATTTTTCCAGTGAAGAAGTGGCATTTACATCCGCTCCATATTCATCAAGCAGTGCAATTACCGGGGCATGCTTTTGTGCCGCTGCCCACATCATGGGAGTCTGGCCATGCCAGTCCTCGCGGGCATCAACCACGGCGCCTGCCTCAAGTAAGACCCTCACGGTATCCACATCGCCGGTGCGAGCCGCTGTCATCAATACGGTTTCGCCTTCATTAAATATCTCGTTGGCACTGGCCCCGGCATTCAGCAGAACCTGTGTCATTGAGCGGCTGCCATTGCGCGCGGCAAGGTATATCGGCGTAATACCATAGCGGGTTCGCGCATTGACATCGGCCCCGGAACGAATAAGTGCAGCTACCAGGTTGAGTTGATTATTAAGGACAGCGTAGTGCAGGGCAGTTGTGCCATCAGCCTCAGCGCTATTGACGTTCTGCGTCCCGTCCAGCAATACCCTGGCGCTTTCCTGATCGCCCGCCTTGACCGCTTCAAGCAGGGCCAGTTCCCGAGAGGATTGGGCAATGCCTGACTGGCTGACCAGCAAACAGGCTAACAGCAAAAAGGCGCTGATGAAGTGAAAGGCCGGCTTTGAGGGCATCATGAGTCTCATATCTGTTCAATGATGCCCGTGCTGTCACCCAGCTGTTCCAGTTCAACACCTGCCTTGTTGAGCATGGTCAGTACCAGGTTGGTCATGGGCGTACGCTTATCATAGCTGATATGCTGGCCACCCTTGATTCTGCCAGTTCCACCAAGCAGGACATTGGGCAATGGATAATGGTCATGCAGGTTGGAGTTGCTCATGTTGGATCCGTAAAGAATGATTGAGTTATCCAGCAGCGTGCCGTCACCTTCCTCAATTGAGTCCAGCGTATCGATAAACTTCCTGAATTGGCCGACATGGTAATTCTGGATTTTTACATTGCTGGCCATCTTGGCAGGATTGTTGGCATGATGTGAGGTGGCATGATGGCCGGTATTAACCCCCACCTGGGGATAGGTTCTGTTACTGAGTTCACGGGCCATCATAAAAGTGGAAACCCGGGTAATTTCACTCTGAAAGGCCAGGGCCATCAGGTCGAACATGATTGCCAGGTGGTCTTCATAATCAAAAGGAATGCCTGCCGGGGCATCGGGGATGTCAAGGTCGGGGTTTTCAACAATCAGCCGTTCCGCCTGCTGGATCCGGCGTTCAATTTCCCGGATATTTTCCAGGTAATCGGTAATTTTTTGACGGTCTCCATTGCCTAATTGAGCGCTGAAAGAGCTTGTCTGTTGTACAACGGCATCCAGAATACTGCGATCTTCCGCCTGTCGAGCGAGCCTGTCGTCTACTGAGCCGCCCTGACCAAATAATCGCTCAAAGACCTTGCGGGGATTGATTTCCATGGGGTTTGGGGTAGTCGGGGTGCGCCAGGAAAGGGTGTTCATATAGATACAGCCATAATCCCTGTCACAGGCCCCCAGCAAACCACTATGATCTTCCGTGGCGAGTTCCAGCGAGGGCAGGGGAGTATCCTGGCCAATGACCTGGGCGGCATACTGATCAGCGGTGACTCCGGCGAAAGCGTCAGAGCCCAATGTGGCTTTTGGCCTGATGCCACTGAGCCAGGTACACGGACTCAGGCTATGAACGGCGGTGGTGTCGGCAGCAGTATGACCGAGACCGCTGACTATGCTGAGGCGATCCCGATAGGATTCCAGTGGTTTGAGGATAGTCTTGAATTCGAAATCCGAGCCGACTTTATCCGGGGTGTATTCGGACATGATGGCGCCATGGGGAATATAGACAAAGCCCAGGCGGGGTTGCACCACCGAAGAGCTCTGGGCAAAAGCCGGCACCATGCTGGTAAGCAAAGGCAAGCTGAGACTCACCCCGGTCCCTTTTAAAAGTTGCCTGCGACTGATGTGTTTTTTGCTGATAAACATGTTGCCCCCCAGCGATTTCTTTAAATAATTCCTGTTGTTTTCCTAGCCTGTCAAATTTACTCCATTAATTGTCCCGATTATAGACTTTCTGCATTAAAAACCAACGTCTACGGCGAAGTGCATTTTTCTGACAAGATCGCTAAGCTGTAATTAATTTTCCATAACTGCCTACACTGGATGTCTTCTTTGTTACACCAGCTTGTCGCCTCTGTAGTGTCCCTGATTCTCGCATTATGCCTGCATAATATGGCGCATGCGCAGAGTGAATGGCGTGAATATCCCTCTATGGAGAGGGGAAATAATTCCTTCACTCTGCCTGCTGACTATCTTGAGCCCGGAGAGTTTGTCGTTGGCCGGTTGATGTTTCCACAATATGAGCGCGGTCCTTTTGGCAGTGGCCCCGGGGACTGGCGTCGGGGAGGGACTGCATGGTCGGTGGATTATCCTGAAGGGGACAGGGTATTTGCCATGTTACTGGAGCGCATGACCACCCTGGATGTGCGCGCAGTGGAGCAACCGGTGAATCTTGATGATGGCGATGATGTGTTTTTCTGGCCGTTCATGATTTCAGGCCTGGTGGGGAGTTGGGACCTGACCGAAGCGCAGGCGACTAAATTGCGCGAGCACTTGCTTAAGGGAGGCTTTCTGCTGTGCGATTCCTTTTATGGGGAATATGAGTGGAGCGGCTTCATCAAGACCTTGCAGCGAGTTTTTCCTGACCGGCCGATAGTTGATCTGCCAGATGATCACCCGGTGTTTCACATGGTGTTTGATTTATCCGACAAGCGCCAGATACCTACCTGGCAATATCTGCCCAGGGGTTATCGTCAGGGCGGTGATACACCAGGTTGGCGAGCCATTCTGGATGATAATGGACGCATTATGGTGATGATTGCTTTCAATAATGATATTGCTGATGGCTGGCAACGCGCAAATGATCCAGGTTATCCCCAGTTTGAAGCGAACCTCAGTATTCGTATGGGGGTGAATTTTGCGGTGTATGCATTGACGCATTGATGCACTCACGTGCATCACATGAGACAGGAAAAAGGATAAAGGAAAAAGGTGGGCGGTGCACGGAGGCGACAGGGAATTATGACAGGGAATTATAAAGAAGAGACAAGATACAAGAGGCAAGAGACAAGCAACCACTCCCCCGGACTTCAGTCGTTTTCTGGTGGTCGG
>Ga0255753_1000946_pt1 | contig 36043 bp, 27 predicted proteins | sample 041ome_10_FD_179953 | JGI IMG/M metagenome (GOLD analysis project Ga0255753, IMG submission 179953) | Coastal salt marsh microbial communities from the Groves Creek Marsh, Skidaway Island, Georgia - 041412US metaG (version 2) | ecosystem: Environmental > Aquatic > Marine > Intertidal zone > Salt... | reverse complement strand
GATGTAGAGCACGTTTCTGCCTTCGATTGTAGCCTCCTCCTTTCGTTCGCTTCTGTTTCTTCTTCTTTCTCTTCAGAGCACGTGGAGTTTTTGAAATTCCCGACTCCAACCGCGCGCGGTTGTTCCGACTCTGATGGTGTCGCCGTCGCCATCATCGCAGACAATGTGGAGGAAGGATGCGAAAGCTTTTCTAGTTGTATCCTCGCTCTCGCGCGCACTCGAGCACCCGGACTTTCATACCCGTCGTCGTCGTCGTGTTGAACAAAAGCCATTCCCTTCAACGGTCGTTTTGGTGTGTGAAAAATGTAGTTTTTTTTGCGTTCACAGCGAAAGAACCCGCAAATTTACGTTCTGCTTTCGTGCTTTGGTCTTTTGGAAGTTTCAAACACTTTGATCTTATGATTACGATGATATCGATGATGAAAGTGTTCTCTGTGCTCGTGTCCGCGTGGTGGGTACCGTTGTTATTCACTTTTTATGGAACAAGAGTAGCGCACGTGAGCGCGGCGGGCGCGTACGACCCGTGCGTTGACCAAGGAAAAGTTAAATTCAAAAAATCGTTTACAATCGGGTTGGCGTACTTTCCGGACGGTTCGAACGGCGAATGGGGCGATTTAGACCCGTGCGATAGTGCAGACAGAACGGCTTTAATTGGGAAAGGCGTCGCAGTTTCATCGTTTCGCGTGAATGTGGATGAGATGACGTTGCTCAGAACGTCGAGACAGGACGAAGACGGGTTGATGGAGTCGGCGACTAGTCCCTCGGCAACCTTTTTGAGTGTGGTGGCGTTTGCCCGGGGCGTACGTTCGATACCGCGGGTCATTCGAGTGAAATCCACATATCCTCATCTTCTGACGGACTTTGCGGGGAAGTATGGCCGCGTGTCATCTTTGACTCTTTTAGCGAGGTTCGACGAAGGACACTTAGAGGATTTAGTGTGGGAGGACGTTGGCTGCGGAGAGTGCGGAGGCGTAAATAATTTAAAGTGTTTATACGTCGGTATCAACGCAACAGATTCAAGGAATGCGGGTCATGCGTGCATGCTGCAAGATGATAGCGACTGCGAGTGTTTAGCCACAGCAAGTGCATCCGCTGGCACGTGCGCAATAGCCGCTGGCAGCACCGAGGCGCTGAAGTGTCAAACGAGTGTTTCGATGGCATTTTCAGGTACAGATGGGAACTTCAGAGTTTTGAATACGGGGAGTTCGTTAGGAGACTTAGCCAAATATAGCGTATCGGGCGCGTTCGCAGAAGCTTTAGAATCAGAGTTGTGATCATAGTTTGATTTGTACAGTTTTTAGATATATGTGTTTTATTAAAAAAAACGCGTTTTATAAACCGGCTTCCTTCTCGATTTGAATCATCTCTCGAAACCATTCCCATTGTTCTTCTCTTTCTCGCTCTTCTTCCTCTAGAATATTCTGCTTCTCTTCTCGAGCCGCGTCGCGGCCACCTCGATGCATGTAAGCCTCGGATATCCGACGTTCTTTTGAGGACACCGGAATATCGTTGAGGTTCTGCAACGCCGGTGCCTTCGAGATACAAAAAGTACGAAACGGTTCGGTAATCTGTGCCATGATTGGATTCCCGTTCAAATTCAACGAAGCTAAATATCTTAAACTGCATATCACACCTAAAATTCTTTCGTTCTCCTCCTTTGCCGTTCCAGATATGCCGCAATCTCGGCAGTCAATGCTTGTCAAACACGAACACGTCGAAAGCGCCTCGATACATCTCAATCTTTTGTTATTCCCGCACAGTAAAATTTCAATCGAGTCGTGATTTGCCAGTGCATCAATACATTCAAGTCTGTTATTATTCGAAACATCCAAGAAGCGGAGTTCTGTAAGGTTTTCAATCCCTTTAAGGCTGGTCAAAGAGTTGTTACTTATGTGCAACGAACGAAGTTTTCTTAAACTTTGCAAGCCATTCAAAGAGCGTATGGCATTTGCTGTCAAGTGTATTGAGAGTACATTCACGTACGGTTCTAAGCACTTCAGCTCTTGTATACCTCTTCCGGTCAGATGTAAAGTATCGTTCAATTCAGGCGCGTGCGCGTATCTGTTTCAAAAGACTTGGTCAACATAAAATACTGGGTTTACACGCGCTAAAAATAAGAGCAAAGACACGAATGGATTTGCAGAAAGAAACATCAGAAGATAACGACGCACTGCTTATTCTCACGGCACACTCGAGCGATCGCGTCGCTCGTCATCTCGAATGCGATTGTTGTCATTTTTGCGATATAGATTACAAATGGGGTGTTGTCGAATTGAAGTCGTCCATCTGCTCACTCTGCTCTTTCTGCTCGTCTTTCTGCTCACAAACTGAACACCTAATACAAATTTACAACGTCCGAATTTTCATTGATCTTCGCATTTTTTCGATCAAACGACACTATTTCTAGATCGGTATGGATGTTATTGATGTCACTTATGCTTTGATTCGATTGAAAACGGCGCACATTCGAAGATACTGGATGTTGTATACCCCTTCACTTTTAGGGTGTTGTCACCCCTACGAGTACATCCTGGTTTGAAAACTAAGAAAATAGAAAAAAAATCTTCAGACTTGCATAACGCAAAGCGATAAACACAAAATGGCTGGTAAACGATGGCAAGGCGGGAAAGATGGAGCGATGATGAAGAAGAGGAGATTTGGACGTGCCGTAGGTTTTATTTTTGCACCTCTTTCTCTCTTCCTTCTTCTTCCTCTTCTTCTTCATCTTCTTCTTCTTCATCTTCATCTTCTTTCGAAAAGAAACAACTAACTTTTTTTCCCTTTCTTAAAAAACAGAGTTCATCTTCCGCGAATATTCCGTATGGTGCTAAAGGATTTCTAATCTCCAGCGAGGTTGGGAAAGAGAAGCAAACGGCGCGGGATGTGATGCGAGTGATGCTGGAAATTTACGACGATATCGTACCTTCGGACGAGAGAGACGCGGAAAAGACGAAAGAAGACGATGGTGGTGTAGGTGATGCCGAAAAAGGGCAAGCGAAGGAACCAATATCTATCGAAGACGCGTTACAATCCGAAATCAATGCGATTAAAGAAGATGATAAGCTCGAAAATAAGAAATTCAAGATCGTAGATTTAGATTTGAAAGCGTGCATATTTGTTTTGATGACAAAAGAAGCCGCAAACAAGGCAGATCCATCGGAAATGGTTTTTAGGTACTTAACGGAGGTGAAAGAAACGTCTCGAACGCGCTCGAGATTCATAGAACGCATACTTCCTGTCCAAGACGTGTGCTTCGCGAGCAGTGAAGAAATTAAATCACATGCAAAACCCATTATAGATAAATTCTTACCGAACGTAGAAGTTGACGGTGAAACAAAAGAAGATCGAGTGAAAAAGTCAACGTTTTCCGTCGTCTTTGGCTCTCGCTACAACAACAGCGTGCCTAGAATGGAGGCAATCGACGCAATCGCGCAACAAGTCAGCGCAGATTTTCACAAAGTAGATTTAGGGGATCCCCGCGTTGCTTTTACGTGCGATTTAATCAAGGGATGCTGCGTGCTTGGAGCAGCGAAAGATTGGAAGAAATTCGATAAATACAATGCGCGAATTTTAGCCATGTCGGAAGAAGACAAAAACGAATTGAAGAAAAACAGCGCAGTAGCCCCGCCGAGGAAGAAGCCGGAAGTATCAAACGGAGCTGCCGATAAAGAAGATGTGTAAAGAGGATGTAAATTAATTCGAGCATTATTAAAGCACGTTATATCGTTTAAAAACTCGTTCCTATTGCTTGCTACTGCTACTACCTCCCTTCCTCTTACTTCTGCGCACTTTTGATACGCGCGTGTTCTCGTCATCCTCCGTATCATCGTCTCCGTCATCATCATCGCTATCCCCACCGTCGTCCGAAACAATTTCTATTTCTACCTTTTTGATGCAATTGCCAGTATCGCACGGCACGCGCTTGAACCACCCGGTTTCGCCCTCGTACGTTTCGAAAATCTCGCCGCCGACTGTCGGTAAAGAGCACCCGATGTGCTTTTCAATCTGCGGAGGAATCAAATCGAAGCGTTCGATCTTTTCCCCGGTACATTTCAAATCAGGATCCGCGAAGTTTTTTGCCGAGACTATGCACCCCGTGTGTTTATTCCATACACCTAAACACTCGCGCTCGCACTTGTGCGTGTTGCATTCTTTTTCAACAACTTCACCGTGCTTTGCTTCGCACTGTTCCCCACTCCCTTTTGCCTCTCGAAAGATTGAGAACGTCTTCTTCATCGTCCCGCCGTCGCAATCGCGCGTGCATTTCGAAAATGCGCTCCATTCACCAATACACCGAACTGGACACGTGGCCATCAACGGTGGACACTTTTGACGCTCGATGTAGCCGTTTTCGTGTGGACACTTTGCGTACGAGCTACTGTTTTCGCCGTCGCTATCTGGAATGACGTACTTCCTCGATCTAAAGTTGTTATCAGCCGTATACGTTCCTTCCGAAATGCATTTCGGGCATTCGATATCCCAATCCGTAAACGCACCCATGCACAAATTCTCGCACGATCCTAAGTTGCATTTGCGTTTTTGCTTCGCGCCATCTTCCTCGGGACACTTTCCTCCGAAGACCGCAGGTCCGGTGCGCTTATATCTTCTCGTTTGAATACCGTCATCGCACGGAACCGAACACGCGCTCCACGGTTCCCATTTACCACAATCTTTCGCCTTCGGACAGCTATGAGTGTTGCAAGACAGAACCTCGCGAACGTCTTCGTTTGGGCACTCTTTACCTTCTTTCGTTACGAAAAAAGCTCTTGTTGTTTTTCCACCGCCGCATTTCGCACTGCAAGGTTCAGTTATTTTCCATCGACCTTCACAAAAGTCTGGCAATATGCACTCCTCTACATTGCATTTTTCTTGTTCGCGATATTTGTCTGGATATGGGCACGCCTTACCAAACGTTCCCGCTTTTTGCGTCTGCGTGTACACGCGACTTTTCGTTCCTCCGCCGCATTCTTTCGTGCATTTTGACCACGGGCCAAAATCGCCGGCGCAATCCCTGTTTTGACAAAATGTGGTGCCCGTTTTATCCCCAAAACACTTTTCCGTAGCTACGTGTCCGTTAACGTAAGCGCACGTTGATCCCGTACCTTTTTGAGGTTGCGTTACTATAAATTGCCGTCGCCGAAATCCTACGCCGCACTCTTCGTCGCACGCTGTCCAATCGTCAAACTTACCGATGCAGTTTTGCGGACACTCAACGCCGACGTTGCACTTCATACTCGCCGATGCCGGTGGTTTGGGTACGACGCAATCTTCGTCCGCGCTGTCATCCTTCTCAAATAGTGGAAACTTTACTCCCCCTTCGATGCCACATTTTACCGAACACTCGCCAAACTCTAAAGCGCTGAAGAGGCCTTTGCACGCACGTTTTGAACGCGCTTTAGTCGAGGCCCCGCCGCGTTTTTGTTCTATTTCTACGTCATCCCCTCTGTGTGTTTCGACTTCCAAGCCGCTATCGTGCGTCCGTTCTGAAGCATCTACATCAGAGTACACTTCATCCGCCTCCTTTTTTTCCAAATCAGCGGTTGCATCGCCGTCAGTGTCGTGAACATTTCGGTGTTCGGCGAGAGACATGTCCAACTTTGCCAGCGGATCTTCCTCCTCCTCCTCATCCTCCTCCTCTTCTTCCCGTGACCGACGCGATAACTGCTTCTTTGACTTGGTACTTTTCCTCTTGACGACATCATTAGATCTCCCACGAGCGAATTCCGGTCCATCTGCGGATGCCGCTTCGTCGTCATATTTATTGCGAAAGAAAAAAAGTGTTTGGAGACGATTCGAGAGAGTACTAACTTTTTCGCCTTTGCCGTGAATCAGGGAGTTACGCTCTGCTGTTTTGTCGCTTCGATAGTTGTCGTAAACGAACCACCCAAGCAGCACGATTAGGAAGAGCTCCACTATTCGGGAAGGCGTCACTGTAATCTTAACAACTCTCCGTCTTTGTTTCGGTTTCAATGCGCTCCTCTTCTTGAATAACTCTTCGTCTCTTTCATCGAAAGCGCGACTGCGATGTTGATTGCGATGAGAAGAAGAAGATGTCGTCGCAGCCGTAGCTCCAGAACGTCTCGAGTGCATGATTCTTCACACCTTATCTCTCTAACTCTACGTGTCTATCAGTTCAACTATTTTTTTTATCTCCACTTGACAAATAAACGACAGGGGTTTCCATCGGGCGTAAATACGTCGCGTTCAAAGTGTTAGTGTGGTGTCCTATATCGAAAGATTTCAAAGATTTCTTTTGTATCTCTCGTTCTCTCCCCATCAGTCCCCACAAAAAGAAAAAAAGGCAGCAAGCAGCAGGAGAAAGCGAGAAACTTTACGAAAGACAGCTCAAGGGCTTCTCCTTGTTCTCTTCCACGCTTTCGTCGAATGCTCTCTAGTTCAGTCATAAAGCAAGGAACCGCGTGTTTATTCAAGCGCAGCAGTTGCAGTCGGGGCAGCCGACACTCGTCGTGTTTGTGCAGCAGATTTATTCAACACGAAGGACAACGACAGCTTCAACATCAAAAGAAGATGACGAGTGCGAGTGCGACAGCCGGGAATTCTGGAGCTCGTGAAGCCGTAGCGGACAGGTTGAAATCCATATCGAACCACTCGTGGGTGGAGAAGTTGAATCCAGACCCAGAAGCCGACGCCAACGCGCCTAACAAAACGTCTCGTCGAGTAAAATCTGGACACTTTGTGAGAGTACAACCGACGCCTTTGAAACGTCCGGCTTTAATCATCCATTCGAGAAAAGTACTCGAGGATATCGGATTACACGAAGGTGACGAATCATCAGAGACGTTCGTGCGATTTTTCTCTGGCGATTCCGACGCCATACCGGGAATGAAAACGTGGGCGACGCCGTACGCTTTGAGTATTATGGGCCAAAAACACACCTCCAACTGTCCGTTTGGGACCGGCGAAGGGTACGGAGACGGACGCGCCATTTCAGTTGGTGAAGTCGTAAATCCGAAAACAAAGCGAAGGTTCGAGTTGCAGCTAAAAGGTGGTGGTCAAACGCCATTTTGTCGCGGCGCCGATGGAAGAGCGGTACTTCGTTCGAGCGTTCGAGAATTTATCGCTTCCGAAGCCATGTACGCTTTAGGCATTCCAACCACCCGAGCGCTATCGCTCATTCGATCGGAAGGAGGTGATGTTTCAAATAGACCGTGGTACAGCGCGTCGGTCGAAAAGCAAGTTTCGAAACAACTCAACGAAGTGACCATAGATGACCCGAGACTGGCTCGATTCGACGCTTCGGAACGCGAAGCCATCGTTGGCAGAGTGCGAGCACAAAAGCGAGACCCGGATACAATGATTCAAGAACCGAACGCAATCACGACGCGCGTTGCTCCCTCGTTTTTGCGCGTTGGTCATTTAGACTTGTTCTCCCGTCGCGCCTCGAAACCAGACGCGAGTCCGTTACAAAAACAAGAGCTTGAAATGCTCGTGAGACATTGCTATTTTCGGGAATTTAGTAATGAGGACGACTCTTGGTCTTCGACTGCTCCCATAGAAGATGTTGCGCGCGCCGTTTTAGAAAAGTCAGCTACTGGGATTGCATTCTGCGTCGCCGAATGGTTGAGGGTTGGGTTTTGTCAAGGAAATTTTAACGCCGACAATTGTCTCGTCGCCGGGCGAACGATGGATTATGGGCCTTTTGGTTTTCTTGACGCGTACGATCCGGCGTTTGCGAAGTGGACGGGGAGCGGTGACCACTTTGCGTTCGCGGCGCAGCCGCAAGCTGCAGTTGCAAATTACTTCACATTATGTTCCGCACTCGCCATGTTATTGAAAGGAAAGGAAGCTGAAGGAAACGCGCTCATAGAAACGTTTGCGAAAACGATTGAAAACGAATTGACAAACGTCTGGGCAAAAAAACTTGGTTTTCGCGACGATGCGCCGAGTACGAGCAAAGCAACAGCGCGCGATTTATACGATGAAACCATTCATGATCTTCTCTATAAGCACAGAGCAGATTGGACGGTGTTTTGGAGAGAACTCTCGAACGTTGCGTCTGAGCTTCTCTCGCGAAAAATGTCAGCCAAGGAGGCATTTTCAACTTTTCTCGAGAAGAAGGCATTTTATAAATCTGCATTTTCGGAGCAAGAGATTGAAATATGGGCGAAGGCGTTAGACGCGTGGATAGCGGCGTTGACAACGTCGGGCGAAAATGAAACCACGATTGGAGAAGTAGTCTCGAGGATGCGCCGAGCAAATCCGAAGTACGTGCCGCGAGAATACATGCTCGTCGAGGCGTACGAAGCTGCTGAAGTCGGCGACTACTCCGTGTTACGCGAAGTTTTCAAGGCGTGTTGTGAAGACCCATACGAAGAGGGTGAGAACAGTAAATACTACGGTCTCGCGCCCGAGGAGGCATTATCAAAAGGAGGTATTGCATTCATGTCATGATCCTCGTAATCTTTCCCAGTTGATGTTTTTGTCGTTCCTTTTTCCTACATTGGTTGAAACGACGAAAACATCCGGGAAAGCGTTTTGAAAAGCGGTGTTGAAAGAGTCTGTCAAAACACGGGTGAAGCAACACAGAGAATTGGGGAAAGTAAATGCGAAAGACGAGTTCTTTTCCATCCACTCATTTTGAGGAGTGATGATGATAAAAGAATACATCGTGACGCCTAGGATTGTCGCAAAGTGCGCACTAGTTGCGCGCCGACTCCGGGCTGATAAACTACGTCTTAAGGCCTTGCTTTTTGTACATTATAAAGTTAGACGAAGAAGATGAAAGAAGAAAAGAGTGCGAAAGAGGGGAGATGGATCGCGTTCAGTATAGCATATAGAAGCGATACTACCAGTTTGTTTTTTAGTGTGAATTAGAAGTGTTTATTAAAGTTACAAGATTTCGAGTTCATCCGCTGTTAAGTGCACCAAAAACGTCTTCCCGCTCCCGTCCGGGATCGGCAAAGCAACTTTCACCGGAAGATTGGCGGAAATGTACGTGCCGTCGAGCTCATCCGCTCTCTGCGCAACTTCTCCCTCCATGCCGTTCAAATCAGTCGCCGCCCCTTTCGATTTCGGCACGTGATACACAACGACCGATTTGTTTACTCTCACTTTTGCACCCACGGGAACATTGTCCTTCTCCGAAGCACCCACGTTGACGATGGTCATTTTACCTCTTCCGGCGTTCGATCTTCTCAAAGAGGAAGAAGAGAACGAGGTGGACGCACGCGCAGTCGCCGCGGTTAAAGATGAAGTTAAACTGAACATGTTACGTGTGTTTATGTGTGTTAATTTATATGTATATGTATGTATGTATTGTGTGGACACCGTCCGTCGCGTGCACAAAAGTGACGTGTGAAAGATATAATCTTTTTCTCTATCCACTCCCACGACGAGATGAAAAAAACGAGAACACGACTCACGTGATACGAGTATTCGTATAGTCATACCTTACCAAATATCTCACAGACTTCACATCACTTCATAAAAAAAAAGAGTGTTTCACGATGATGTTTACGACGACCAATACGACGAATGGCGCCATGCTCACAGATTCTTTCTCTCGCGGAATGTCTATCGCATCTCGATCATCCAGAGCCTGCTTTGCCTCCTCTCCCTGCTCTTGCTCGAGAAAGACGACGTTTTTACGTCAAGATATTTCTACGAGTAACGAGATGTTGTCGTCATCAAAACTAACGAAATCGCGAAAAACGGTCGTGGTCACGCGCGCGTCGTCGGACCCGTCGACTGAACCGTCGACGTCCCAAAGTGAAACGCCACAAAGTTCGAAGGAAAGGACGTTTGGGAAAAATGTTGATGTGGAGAAGTATACCATAGATCAGCTCGCCTTTCTTTCTCGAAAAGAGCAAGGCAAGAAGGAAGGGACCGTCATCCTTCCGGATTATCACAACTGTGCAAAGTGCAACGGTGAGTCCATTTTTTCTACTTTCTCTGTTCGTCTTGACTCTCAGATGAGCGAGATATGAATCGATTGTCTTTCATCTTTCGATCTCACTCTATATAACTCGTTTATTTTTTCGTGTCGTGCAGGCGCGCGCGTGTGTGTGTGTGAACTGACCTCTTTGGCTTTCTTCTTTCTCTGTCGGGCGTGCACTCTTTCTCGCTGCGAAACGTTGTCGTACGCACGTAAAGGAACCGGAAAGTCTTTTTGTAGCGCGTGCCAAGGCTCGGGAATTAACAATCACGACGTCCACGACGACTTCAATAGTGAAGTACACATAGTCGGATCAACGGCGGAAAATTGGAGGTTGATCGAATCTACTTTAGGAGAATCCAGGGCGTGTTGGTTGTGCAGAGGCAAGAAAATTGCGATATGCAAAGACTGTCGGGGAACAGGATGTCAAGATCGGGATAAACTCTGGGTTAGGGTTTAATATCTTGACTCGCGTCTATTAACTGTGTATTATGGAATGTAATAACATTGGAACATCTGTCGCATTCAACATTTCATATTTTTTAAATCGTTATAGCCGCTAGCACATTGTTTACTAATAAAGTTTGCTTGAGGTTGTGTTATCCATGTGTATGTATTGGAAGTATTTCGGGAGTTTCTTTTTAAGTTTTATTAAGTTTTATATAGTATGTACTGGTATTTCCGCACACACGCTTTTTCTTTCTGCGTAGTGCGGGTTAACATTTTCTCCTTGCTCTACGTATTTTTTTTGACCTTCTTTTTGCCGTCGTGCGAGAAAACGAGAAAAATAATAGCGCGCGTTGTTGTGTCAAGTGCACACACGTAGACTAAAGTGAAAACATCATCGCTTCGTCTCTTTCGGGAGAAACTGAATGTCGGCGAGGCGAATCTGTTCTATCACATCCTCTACTGTTGTGCGCAACGTGCTCTCACACGCAACGCAAAAAACTTCCTACTCGTCTCTCATCGTTCCGCCAATTCATCAACTAAAAGCGACGAAGCCGTCAATCCCCTCGACTACTCTTACTTTTACTGTTCATCACGGCAGCAGAAGAATGTTTTGTCGTGTAACGCCATCTAATGCGTCTTCTTTCTCATCAATATCTGTACAAAGTCATTTATCAGGTACGCGAGTAGGATCCTCGACGTTCTCGAACGGTGGCGTCTGTCTTCGTCGTGCGTTTTATCCCGGTAAAAAGCGTGCGATGACGACGGCGACGACGACAAACTTTGGCCGTCAGCGAGGCTTTTTCCTCACGGAGCGACGACAGGACAACGTAAAAACGGATAAGGGACGAAGGACTTATCTGCTTTCGGCATTTTCCAAACAATCGACATCAGGTATCTCCAGAAACACAAGAAGCAACGCGACGAATGGTGGTGCTCGAGGAAATGCGAACGCCTCGTCCTCTGGTGGCTCCGCAGACGCTCCGAAGCCGTCGTCTTCAAATACGTCTTTCTCTTCTGCCTCCTCTGCTAAAACTGCAACTTTACCGAAAGGTCCAAGACCGCCGAAAAAGAAGAAAACGCCAGCAAATGGAGCAAACGGTGACAGAAGTAGTTCACAGTCGAACGGGAGGAATACTAAAAACGATAAGAAACGCAACGGAAATGGAGGTGGTCGGGGAACTCAACATCAGAGAAGCGTCAAGAAGAAAACTACCGCGAACGGTATAAATCAAAACGAGAGTTTAAACAGCAGTGCTCTGACGTGCCCAAACGGACGCGAGCGATTGAAACGCAAAGAGGCAAAAGAATTTTTAGATTTCTTTAAAGAGCAATCTGGAGGCACGGCGTTGTGCAAATCTGTGGACGATTCAAAGAACGTGTTGCATTTTGTGCAACAAAAGATGCTGTTCAAACAGAAAATTTCGTATCAGACTAGTGGACCACCTCATAATAGACGATTTGTTTCGACGCTCGAGGTCCCGATACAAACTGCTGCATTTCAATCGCTAGATGCGTTGCCATCTTCAGCTACAGTTAACGGTGATGTCGTAACTTTTATGGGAGGTGGCATCGCATTCACCAAAAGAGAGTCTTCATCACTTGCCGCTTTGGACATATTGAAACAACTATTAGAGTCTGGCATCGATCCAAAAGCACCCCCAAGCGTAGCTAAGATGAAAGAAAAAGAAATGAAAGAAAGAATCCAGAATGCGCAAGCTTTACTTGAGTTAGTCGATAGCTCGAGGCCTTCCATTGACATATCAAAGAGACGAGATGGGAAAGCTGGTTTTGAGGCGGTGTTATCTTGCTTTGTCGACGGCGGAAAGAAGCTAGAAGGTATCGGATACGGAAGGTCAAAGTCTGAAGCTGAGGGGAATGCACTTTTGAACGCATCGGAGGAACCTTTGAGGGAGTTACTTGGCGAGAACGTGATGAAAAGATTGGAAAAAGTCATAGCGGACTCACCGGGAGGCCACGTCGCGACGCTGAGAATTCAAGCCTTACCAGATGAGGCGGTTGAAGTTCTCGTCAACGCCATGGGATCTCCTGATGAGCACGATGCGAGAGTTTTGGCATTAAAAACTGAATGTGAAGAACTCGAAAGACGCAGAGAAGAGAAGGAGGCACGTAACGCCGAGAGTGGAGGAAATATGAGTTGGAGGAAGAAAGGTGAGAACTTGAACGAATATCTCTTTAAATCCAAGAATCCGGAAGATTTGTCCAAAGCTGAAGAAATTTTAGTCAACAAGTACCGAGATGAGCAAGCAAAGGCGTCGCAAGAGATTTTACAGGAAGAAATTGAACGCGAGAGACGAGCGAATGAGGACAAGGATTCAGAAGAGGCTAAAATGGCGCGTTTCAGAGAAAAGTTGCCCATCCTCGAATTGAAAGAGGACATGTTGAAAGCATTAGAGACGCAATCAGTCGTAGTTGTATCCGGTGGAACTGGTACGGGTAAATCTACGCAATGCCCGCAGTATATTCTAGAAGATGCTCTGAAGAAAGGTAAAGGTGCAGAAACCAAGATCATTGTGACCCAGCCGCGCCGAATTGCGGCAATCTCAGTCGCCGAGCGCGTTGCTGCGGAACGCTGCGAACCGATTGGGAATTCCGTTGGATATCGCGTACGTTTACATGGTTCTGAACCACGAAGTATCGGTGGTACAGTCCAGTTTGTCACCACGGGTGTTCTATTGAGACGATTAGTACGCGATCCAGAAATATCGGACGTATCCCACGTGATTATCGATGAAGTACACGAAAGGGATATAAATACGGATTTCTTGCTCGTACTTTTGAAGGAATTAATTCAAACCAGAAAAGATCTTAAAGTTATCTTGATGTCTGCAACGCTGGATGCTGAATCATTCTCCAAATATTTCGCAACAGATACCGACAAGGCTCGACAAACGCCTTTATTATCTGTGCCACCAAAGCCACGACATCCAGTTGAACTTCATTACCTCGAAGATATACTAGAGCGAACGCAGTCTAGCAAAGATGGAGAAGATGAAAAACATTTAGAATCATCAAGCTCGAATTCGAATGAAAACGAAGACGATGACGATATCATCGTTCAAAATAATGAAAATGAAATCACAAAAATTGGCCAAGATGACGATTGGCCGCCAATCGTTCGACGGCTTGCGGCTGAACTATTACACGTCCAAGATATCTCCCTCGCTCGTGAACTCGAAGAAGTCGAAGCAGAATCTCGAGCTTCCATGCAGATCGAACGCATCGCTGATGCCGAAGATGCTGGTGAGCAGCCAGAGTTTTCGGAAGATGAATATGAGGATGAGGATGAGGATGTCGATGTTGATGACGACGACGATGACAGTTTGAATGCGTGGGAAGATAAGATGAAAAATGATGGCCGCAAACACTCGCACGGTCGACCGAGATTGCAGGCCTTGCGCAAAGCTGTCGCGTTGAAGAACGATCGTGCGGAAGCCGGGAAGGCGGGAGTTTTTGGTTTTAGCGGTGGTAAAATGCGCGTAAATAAGAATACCAAACTTGGGGACAGGGACCAGTCCGAAGTTGCTGTAAACTTAGTCGCCGAAATTGCAACCCATATTGCGAGCAAAGAAATCGAGAACAATAGAAAAGGAACCGTGCTGTGCTTTCTTCCAGGTTGGGATGAAATCAAAGCAGCAACAGAGCTCATACGAAAATCTGCCACGTACAACGAAGATACTATGAAAATCATGCCGCTTCATTCGTCCGTCCCGCAAGAGGAGCAGCAAGCAGTGTTCACGCCTGCAGAAGAAGGTACAATGAAGATCATATTGTCTACAAACATCGCTGAATCTTCGGTAACTATCGATGATGTTCTTTCTGTGATCGATGCTGGACTGGTGCGCGAAATGTCCTACAACGCGGAAAGTGCGATGTCCTCCATGGAAACCGTGTTGATTTCAAGTGCTTCGGCAACTCAGAGATCTGGAAGAGCCGGTAGAGTTGCTCCGGGATCATGCTTTCGTCTTTACTCTAGAGGTGTTCACGCTTCTATGGCCGAACGCCCCACTCCTGAAATACAGAGAACGGCGTTGGAAGCTACCTGCTTGCAGACAGCAGCAATGACGGAAACTGGTATTCAGAGATTCTTATCGAAGGCTATGGATCCTCCGAGCGAAGACACGGTAGCGTATGCCGTAGATCGATTGACAAAGTTGGGAGCTATTCAAACCATTGAAAGTGGCGAAAAATTGACAGCCTTGGGTAGAACAATTTCCAATCTGCCCATCGATCCAGCCATCGCTCGAATGCTTCTGTTGGGGTGCGTCACGAAGTGCTTAGATCCTGTTTTAACGGCTGCTGCTTCGTATTCGTCTCGCGATCCATTTTACACGCCCCCGGGAATGCGAGATGAGGCGAGAGCTATTCGTAAATCATTCCATGATTCTTCAGATTTGCTAGCAGTGTGCAGGGCGTGGGAGCAATGCAACGATCTTTTCAACAGCCGGGATTACGATACCGTTCGCCGTTGGGGGTCCGATAACTTCATTTCAATCGCTGCCATGAGTAATTTAACTTCTGTCAGATCGCAACTACTGAGCGATTTAGTGAAGATAGGCTTTGTTTCCGAGAGGGATTGCGAGGGATATGGTCAGAGAAGAGTGTTACGCTATGATTCTGGAATAAATGCGCACGCCGACAACGAGGCACTTTTTAAAGGCATTTTGGCGACTGGTCTCCCTTCAAATCTTGCCGCACGAAGATCATTGGGCGCCTTTGGTACTTTACGGACGCGCACAGAAAGCCACGCAGGATTACATCCTTCTGGAGTTGCCTTCCACCGGAAACCTCCACGGGGTGTTGCTCCTTTGCCCAAGTGGTTTGTTTATCGTGAAATGGTGCTCTCCTCCTCCGTTTTCCTTCGAGATTCAACTGCACTTTCGCCCGAGCAGGTTGCCATGTTCGCTGGTCACCAAATCTCGTTTGCACCTAAAATAGAGGAAACTCTAAACAATGGAGCCCAGAGAGAAGATGGTTTACTGAATGCGGACGGATCAGTCAACGCATCCATGGATATTGATATGTCATTTGATGGAGACGACATGGTCCCGTCGTCTCGTTTCGACCGCAGCGCGGCAGGCAGAGCTAAGTTTCTCTTAGATGAATGGGTATTTTTAGATTCGAACTGTGAAGATACAATGGATTTACTTCGAGATGCTAGGGAAGAACTGAATATGGCGCTCAATTGGAGAGTAATGTATCCTCGCAAGCCACCGCCAGAGTCTTCGGAGGAAATCGTAGACGCCATAGCGCAGATGCTCCGAATAGTTGACGAGCGTGAAAGAAGAAAGAATAGATCGCGAGCGCGATTTGCGCGCCAAACGTCCTCGGGGGGGGCTTCAAGAAGAACATTTTAGGAAGTTTTAGTTTGATTATAATCGAAATGAAGAATTAGTTCGTTATAGAAGTCACGACGCTTTAAAAGTTATTGGCATACATATCAAGTACTACTTATCTTACGCACGTGCCCTTTATTAGAAATACATTTTTTATTAACGCACACACACACACATACACACACATGCACACGCACTCACGTGAACGAATCATTTTTTCTTGCCTAAGAACGCTTCTAACGCTTCAACGGACGAAGATGATCTCTTCTTTTTCCTTCGCCTTCTCTGGGAATTTCCATTCGCAACTAATTTTAGCGCGTCGTCGTCGTATCCATTTCTCCAGCGTGGAAGAGGTTCAACAGGCGAACATTCGCGTAAATCAAATTTTACTTGATCTAATACAGCTTTAGAAATATCTCCGCGCAAGTTGCACGTATTCTTGACGTGGTGATATATGTTCTCTCGGGCGTATCCAAGACATTCGCCGATCAGAACGCCGTAATATGGCGATTGTGCTACCAAAGCACCTTGCGCGCCGAATGACGCTAAAAGTGACGCTCGTTCTCGGCTTGGTGATATGTTTGGATAGAACACTGCGCTCAACGCTGTCGAACCTTCAATGCGACACGCTACACAGGCGAAAATCTGCGGCGACGTTGTCACCAACTCTTTCAAAGCCCGCTTGACGAAAGGACAGTCGATTGGTTGGACTTGCCCGTCTTCAACGAACGGGGCGTACAGTTGAATTAATGCTAGTGGACGATTGCCCGCAAGAAGCGCGTATATTTCACCCGCGTTTAATGTCAGCCTTTCAATTGCCGTCAATGGTGGCTGAGATGGCGTCGTACCCAACGACCAAAAATCTGGATTTTCAGACGCTTTCGTTTTGAGTGCTGCTAGGTCTGTTATCTTCTCGTGTTTAACCCAATCTACCCGTATCGTGCGTTTGTGTCGACTGCTGTTAAACACCGGATATTTGTTTGCCGTTGTCAGATCTTTATGAAGAATTTCAAACTCGGGGCAGAAATTGAGTAGTTCTTTCGGTACCGAAGACGAAAAATTTCCTCCTCTACCGTCTCGAGTGTGGAGTCTTGCTTCTTCGACTGTTTTCGATATATCCAGTTGATACTCTAGTCCATCAATGTATCCGATGAATGAAACGCCAGAATCGTTAATGCTCTTTTGCACTATTTCAAAGTAGTGCTTTTCTCCTTCATCTTCTCCTTCTTCGTCGATGACCGCGACGAGTTCGATAAGGTCGTCCACTTCGTATTCCCCCCACTCCTTTCCGCCGAGCAAAGATGTTATCTCGTTGAATTCGTCGTCGCCGCGCTGCGTTGTCGAGGAATAAAGGCGGCAATTTGGTCGCGATCGATAATCACGTACGCGCAGGCGATTTGGATCATACTGTTTCGGTGTTATCGTATGATTAAGACTCGTTTGATACATCATCATCGACCTTTTTTTTTAAAATTCCGCGACCACCAAAGAATGGAGTCGAGAGTGGGCTCCTGCGTCCACACAAAATTTCTCGGATCGTCCGGATTCTCACTGGACGCCAGAAAAAAATTTGGAGAGAGAGAGAGAGAGAGAGAGAGAGACAGAGATGCTCTCGCTCCAACAAAACGACTACGTCAAGCTTAAACGGCGACGGCGACGACGACAAAGACATCATCGACAACAACAACAACGAGTAAAAAAATCACGCGCGTGTCAAGGTGCATCGCATTCCCTTATTTTATGCTGCGTTATCGCTCTCGTGTTCCTCCGTGGAGTCGCGTCGACAAAACGAAATCCATTCGCCTTACAAAAACAAGAAGAAGAAGATGGTTCTTCTTCTTCTTCCCCTCATCCGTCCCCTTCGTTGAAAGCGAACGAGACCGCTGACGATAACGAACCACCGCCGACACCTTCTCTGCCTCCACCACCTTCTCCCGAGATGCCTCTTCCTCCTTCACCGCCATTGGAACCTCCCCCACCGCTTCCGCCGTATCCACCGTACCCGCCGTTCGCACCTTTCTCTCCACCAGACGAAAGGAAATTCGTGGAAGAACAAAAAGAAAGCGAGAAACGTTCGACGGGCGTGGGAGGAAACGATGGAGCCGGTAAATTGTGGTGGTTTTGTTTTTATTTAACGCTGATATTTATATTCGTCGTTGGCACGTGGCTGAAAGCGAGAGAGTTGACGCTAAATCCGGAGATGCGCTATCGAGCGCAAGCAAACTTTCGAAGACCTGCCAGATTACGACCTCAGCAGAGAGAGACGTATGAACGCGTCGAGTAAGACGTGAAACAAACGCACGCAGTCAAGTCAGCGGAATAGTATTAGTATAAGTATTATTAGTATTATTAGTATTATTAGTGTAGTATTATGCGTAGGTAGTATTATTTTCGCGTCGTTTGACAGACATGTATTCGTTCATCGTGATATTCAGAATACGAGTATATTGAATTACGCGTATTGCCCATGCTGTAAAATTTTTCGTTGCGTCATAAAAATAAATGGATTTCTCTTCGGGAACTTCTGCCGCCCAAAGAGCGACCGCTCCTCCTCCTCCTCTCAGCGCGCCTTTTCCATCCGCCGCAGCCACCACCCCTGCTATTACTGGTGTTGGTACCGATGGTTCGGAGAAAAAACTCGTCTCTCTTCTTGCTTTTCACCACTTGCTTCTCGAGTTCGTTCGTGAGTTTTTCTCCTCAACCACCGCGGAGACAGCGCAGGAACAAGAACAAGAACACGAACGAAGGGAGAGGAAATCGAGAGGTAAACATAGCCTCGATGCTATGGGCCAATCTGTTGGACATTCTCTCTGCGAAAAGCACCTTCTCGACCTGAAACCGTTTGGTGAGGATAAAGTAGACGAGATTATCGTTTGGATGTGCAAGAACTTTTGGACAAAGACGTTTGGGAAACGAATCGACTCTTTGAAGACGAATAATCGAGGAACGTTTGTTTTGTTAGATAACAATTTCGCCTTGACGAAAACGTTCGCCGATAATTCTAGTTTTGGTAGTAGTAGCGATGATAGCAATAATAGTAGCGCCTCGATGCTGACGGCGTCATCATCAGATGGAGTACAACAACAACGAGAAGAGAACAATAGCCGCGGCGACGGCGTAGAAGAACACGCGTTGTACTTCGCGAGTCAAATAGTAAAAGGGGCGCTAAATCGAGTTAACGTGAATCCACAGAGTGTCAAAGGTGAGTTTGTATCGAAGCGTTCGCATCGCGCGGTTACGTTCACGATAATTTTGTAAGTTGTTATGTACCACATATGCTTCTTGTGAGGGAATACAACACTTCTTTCTGACTTTACGCTATGAGCCGCAAGAGTGCTCCAGAAAGTTGAAAGGATTTCGACGTCTCCTCTAAGCAAATATCTTTCTCTTCGCGGCTCCATTTTTCAGCTGCTTCGTTGAGTTTCTCCTTGACCTCCGCGAGGGACTTTTCTAAACCACCATTTTTGTTCCAAACGTAAAATTCCAACTCTTTTCCATCTAAAATCATCTCCGAAACCTTTCTTCCGATCATCTTCCCTCCGGCGGAGTGCGCGAAGTATACGTTGTAAAAATGACACAAGAAACGAGGAGGCGACTCTTTGGCCAAATTCTTGAGAAATTCTGCGTAGTCTTTACCTGCCCCTTTCGCTTCGGGAACCTCCATTTTCAAAGTATCCCGAAACCACTGAATGTCTTTATCCAAAGCTTCCGAACGTTCGAGACCGCAGTCTATGAAAGCTTTGTACATGGGATCCGCATTTGAGGCAACGATAGCTTCCATGGCATCGTACACAGCTTTCGACTCCACAAGAAAATTCAAATAGCCCTCTTTCGTCGGCTGCCATTGCGCCATAGGCTTCTGTTCGGGTACTTTTTCTGCTTTTTTTTCGCCTTCCTTTGGCGCTTGCTCTCTCGTGTGGAGCTTCATGGCGACGAAACGCATCTCCTCGACGAAACCTTTATTTTCTCCCGGACGTCTCTCCGTGGAAGATGCCGCGCCGTGTCCGTGTCCAGCCACGTTCATTATCAGTGCACCGCCGCGTTGTCTCCCTCTATGCATCTTCGTGCCTCCTATTCTTCTATCGTCGCTCCTAATAATATTGTTATTTTTGTGTCTGTCGTCGTCACCGACGTCGTCGACGAAGACGCAACGTCGAGAAGACGAAGAAGACAAAGATGAAGAATGGAAAGAAGCGCGAGATACGGGTCGCTGGTTATTGCTACTGAGTCGAAGGAAAGGCGAAGTGCGCGCCGACATGGACGCAGAAGCCACCGTCATCAACATCATTTATTTAAAGTATAGAGTTTTATTCACGCACACAAGTCTATCTTTTGGAGTTTTCGACTTTAGAGAGATTACCTGTACACGCTGTACAAAACTGAAAACAAGGAAACAACGAAACATACAAATTCAAGTGCGTGTGTTTCTTCGTGCTAACTGTACGTGTTTATTAAAAAAATTCATTTCCCGTAGTAAGGAGTGCAATAATCAAGAGACTAGATACAACTTTAATTTGATAATCTCGTCGCACGCTCGGCAAGCTTCTTCGTACGTCGTCACCGCTTCGGGAAACTTCACTCGAGTGATATATGAACTCCCACCAACGCGAACGCGAACTTCCATGCCAAATTTATCGATTGAAATAATCCATAAATCGTCGCATCCGTTTTCAACCAGTTGCATGAGCTCAGCCGAGTAACGCGTGTTCAGTTGGGCCAATGTATCGAGGACGTTTCGGTCGTGCGAAGGCGTGACGATTGCATCCGGAGCAACACTTTTATACTCTTCCATATTGATCCAGTTCAAAGAACCGAATCCACCGACAAAATACGCGTCGATGAGTCTATTCATCCTAAAAAAGGAGTAATCACCCCACAAATCTTCCAATTCCGTGCTCTCTTTTCGCGTGCTATATTTGTTTTTAAATATTTCATTAGCCGCCGCCGAATACTCTCCTTTTGGTAGTTTGTAAACGTCCCCGAATAGGGTGACCCGGGCGTTTGCTAAACCACCCCAACCGTTCATTTTCACCGTCAAAGAACATTTCGGATCTCCCGCAATGTTTCTCGTATGTATTGCTAACGGAGATAGGCAAAATATTGGATGACCGGTAGAATCCGTGGCGAAGTCAACCGTCGAACAGAAAGGATACCCGGCTCTCCTGTGGTGCAAGGCGTTCATTGTCGTGCTCAAATCCGCATAATCTGCTTGTTCCATCAAATTTCTAGCGGCAATGGAAAGAGGAGGAAGTTCTTTATCTCTCGACCCCGCGGTAACGACGCCTCCTGCCATGGGTGTTCGCAACAGCTTTGTCATCGGCGCTCCGTTTGTTCTAGTTCGATTTTTCGCGTTGTTCTTATTATCATAGTCCGATTGTCTGGGCAGTTCTAGTTCACCTTTGGCCTTGTCACCGTTCACAATCTTCACCTTGTTGTTGCTGCTGGTCGCACTTTCGGTATTTTCCATCTGCTTCGCTTGCGGCGATGAAGCATCGGAATTATTATTATTATTGTTGTTGTTATTGTTGTTGTTGATGGTACTGTTCGTATTATTGTCTTTGTTATTTGCTGAATAGTTAACTCGTCTTTGTTGGTTTCCAGCGAGAGAAAATCTTCTGTGCGCGATAATCTCTTCTGCACCTCCCGCCGCGGCGCGTCGTCCGCTCGGTTTCATAGACTGCGCGAAAACAACACATCCTTCGCGTCCTCTCCTTCCTTCAGCGGTTTGGCGGTTGCTTTTAAATCGTTCTTGTCGACGAAAACGTTGTTTTTCTCGTCGGGCACCTCCCCGACAACAAAAAACCTCGGTCTTGTTTGAACTGAATGAGTTCAAAGTATTCGTCGTCATTGTTCTCCTCTTCTGGTTTCTTTGTTCAGGACAAAATCGCGCGCGCGCACGAGAGATGGATAGATAGAAAGATGGAGAGATTACGAGTTAGGAAAACAAAAGCGTTGGCGTCGGCGGCGTTGACGTCGGCGGCGTGTAACTTCGCGACCGGTTTGTTTGTTTTGAGGGAGATGAAAACTGGTAGAAAACTGAAAACAACAAAACACGTGAGAGTGAGTGATGATGATGAAATTTTTTTTGCCTCCCTCGTTTTCCTTTCGTCAGAGAACGCGCGCGTTTTGCGTGCCGCTATCTACGACAGCAACAACAACAACAACGACACCACCACCAACAACAACAGCGCTGCGACAAAGATGGACATGCGGAACAAAAGCGTCGCTAGGCCTGAGGGTACCGACGGTACCGATCACGCGTACAGGCAGAAAATCGTGGACCGATACAAAGCGGCGGCGAAAGCGAGAAGTTATTTAAACGGTCTCGTCGCGACGGCGATGGTGTATCACCCTTTAGTTTTACTTTCGGTTTTCCTTCCTAAAAAGATTGTCGGAAACGCAGTTGAATACGACATACACAACGTACCAATCTTAGCAACGAATGGTATGCAGTTTTTGATCGTTTTGCTCTGCGCGCACGCGTCCAGGCAAGTGCCATCCAAGGAAAAAAGAGTTTTGAGTTTGTCTTCCGTGCTCATTTTGCTTGGCGTGTTGAACGTGGTCTTCGCGTTGATGGTGCGGTTTCGGGAACATCCAGACGTGGTAGATCATAAAAAAGTAGCGTGGATTGGTGCAATGTCGATCGAAAAAGTGATAAAAAAGTTGATTGGAGCAAAACGGTGCGAAGTGTTAGGCGTGAGAGCGAATAAGATGTATCCTTCACTGGCGCAGTTGGAAGTATTCGGTGAAATCATGAGCGTCGGTATTCCGGTTGCCATTCGAGGCATGGCAAAAGCGCTCATTACCCACGGTATAAAAAACGTTAAATCTAAGTGATGCTTAAAGCGTATCTAAAAACCTCTGATAAGCGTGCAAATGCCTTTTTTGCGCTATTCTATAGCTAATCGCGACCTGCATGCGCGAACTTTCAATCGCATCAAAGGCAATGTTTTCGTCTTCTTCTAGTGTCGTCGGAAACTGCGAAAGCGCAGCCACCGTAGCTTTCTTCATTTGCTCTACAATCTCCGGATCAACATTTTCTTTATCAGCGATTTCATTCGCTACGCCTTCAGGACTTCTCTTTGAAACCGCCAACAACTGCGACCCGGCCCACGCCGCTCGATCGTCACCTTTTTCCTTCAGCGCTATCACTGCTTTATTCACCACCTTGAAAGGTGCCTTCCTCATACCTGGCATCACGCACTCCATTGGAATTCTATCGTTTGGATTCGTATCGTCCACAAACCCGTAATGCAACGCTAATAAAGCGTTCGGGTGTCTAGCTCCATAACAAATGAACATCTCTAATCCTTCCTTTGGCTCTCTCTCCTCCTCTGGCGGCGGAGGTAATCCTTCCTTTTCCTCCTCCGCGGAGTTCTTAGATTTCCATTTCAACTCATATCTCAGCCCGTCTGCGCTCACGCCGTAGTTCGAATTTGGCACCGTCCTATGATTCGTCAAATCCGCGCCGGGCACAACAAACGCGCACGAAAAAGCTCCTTCCCCATCCACACTCAGTTTTCCACTCATAGCTCTAGTGTGCGCGACTGATCTCGCCCAATGCAAATCCTCCACGTTAATCATATCTTTCACGCCTTCTGCATTAAATAGCGGCTCTTTCAATAACTGCTCCATCTGAGCCTCGTACATCTTCGCCGATCCTTTTGCCATGTTCATGACGCTCACATCTTGCAACTCTTGTAACTCTTCCTCGTTCGCTAAATACAACGAGTCGTACGTCTTCGGTAACGTCTCTCGTTTGTACGTCTTCCACTCTTCGCTGTTCTTAGTTAACCACGCGACGATGACGGCGATGCGCATATCTTTCGGCATTGGACACTCGGTGGCAAATTTCACTAGATTCTCCGGAACCGTCTCGATTCCTAATCCATGCGTCCATTCCATGTAGAAGCTACGCATCCGATCTCTTTGCGACGGCGATAACTTTGAGTTTGAAGCGCCGCTATTCATGACATCCTCAGGAACGCACGCGCAAACGTTCAGCGGAGTGGACGTTAAGGGGACATCTTGAGAGCTTCCGTTTGAGAATAAACCTCGACCAAACTTTCCCGTGGCTAAATAGGAGCCAGGAAATTCAACGCCTGCCGGGACGACGACGTGCTCCGACGGCGACGGCGAAGAGTTGGAGGCTTTGGTGACGGAAGAAGAAACCGCTCTCCTGTGTAGTTGTTGATGATGGTGATGAGAGTAGTGAAACCGAAATGTCGGGTGCTGATGTTGATGATGATGCAAAAAGCCACTCGGCGAGGACGCTCTGGGTGGGTGCTGCTGCTTTGGTGAGAGCGCGGCAGAGCTGGACACGACGCCGTTGCGGTGCATGGTTATCGTCTTTATTTGCGTTCCCGGCGTTGTGGAAAAAAGTAAAGAGTGATGGATAACAAACAAAAACACGTGTCTTTCGCTCGAACTCAAGCGTCTACGAGTACGTAAAGTAGTTTCTGTGCTAAAATAAAAAAAATATTCTGGCCGTATTAAATCTCTTTTTTTAGTCGACCCAATCGACTGGCTTACGCAAAACTTCCAGTAAACGCGCCTCCTTCGAGCCTTCCGGAGGAGTCGCTTTATAATCCCATCTTATTCTCGGGGGTGCTGACACCATGATGGATTCGAATCTATCGGGAGTAACGCCGTCTAATCCAAACTTAACTCCTCGATCGTACAGAAGGTTGAATTCCAAGTATCGACCTCTTCGCTGTTGATGCCAAATAGATTCTTTTTCGGTTATTGGTATGTTTCTTTTGCGGGTCGCGATTGGTTCCCAAATATCGAGCCAGCTCAGAGCAACTGCTTTCGTAAACGCCTTTGCATCAGACGGTGCGACGGAGGCGTCGACGTCGTCTTTTTCCGCGGTAGTTGCGACGTCATCAAAAAACAATCCACCGACGCCGCGGTGTTCGAGTCTCGCTGGAATATAAAAGTATTCGTCGCAGAATTCTTTGTATTTTCGATAGAGAGAGTGTTCGCCGAATTTCTCCACGCTTTCTTTCGTTTGGTACTCGTCACAAATATCTCTGCACTTGCGGTGAAAATGTTTCGCGTCATCCTCGTCTAAGTAATACGGCGTTAAATCCATGCCGCCGCCATACCAAGCGTTTGTTTCTGTCCCTCTGGATGAAGAGTCTGGTTCAACCGCGAAACGCCTGATGTCAGCCCTGAAAGTTGGTACGTGCGGGCTTCGGGGATGCCACACTAACGATAATGCGCACGCGTTGTATTTTTGTCCACCCTTTGGGTTGATGCCTTTTCTACCTCTCGAGGACATCGTTTTCGCGCGCGTTTCCGTTAAAATGCCTCGAATGACGGAAACGTTGCAGGCGGCTTTTTCGAATAAATCCCCATCCGTAAACACCCTTGTTCGTCCGAACGAACCGTCCTCTCTCTCCCACGCGTCGTCGCAAAAGCCCTCGTGGTTTCTCTCTGCAATATTATTGCCCCCGTCCAATCGAGTCAACTCCTCGCACAACTCTTTTTGCCACTCGAAAAGGAAAGACTCAAAGTCGTCGCCATTTTTATCACAACCTCCACCATCATCAAAAGACGAGGACGAGGACGACGAGGACGACGACGCTTTCAACGAGATTGAACGCAACGCGCGTTGATTCAAACTCCTCTTCAGCCGAGGTATTCGCCACCGAGAAGAAGAAGAAGAAGAAGAAAAGGAAGAGGTCGTTGAGGCGTGCATTTGGATACGATGAATGTGAGGACTGCCCCACACCCGAAAAACTAGGAAATGTCAAAGGCGTGCGAGGGGCGAGGCGCTCGACTATTTTTTTTTACAACAACACCCCCCTCAACCCTCCGCAGAGCAGAGCTGAACACTAAAATGCTCAATACTGAAGTACTCATCCGATGCGACCATGAACTTTTCTCGATTACGAACGACGAGTTTAAACGATTTGATGTCTCTCACATCCACGCGGCTCGCTATAAAGTTTGCGAGTCCAATCAAAGACGCACTCGAAAATTTTGCATCAAGAAAGGAGATTTTGTTTTCGAGCGATGACCCCCCTAAATAAACCGGGAAGAAATGATCCTCTTCTTTTTCTTCTCCGAGATCGATTTCGAAGAAGATTTCTAGCGCTGACATTTCGTCGCTTTGGATTTTCAAAGCAATTTGAATCCACTGAATTTCACTCGGTTCGTTTCTCGCTGGATTTTTTATTTCGAACACGAGAGGAGCGCCACTCGGAAGAATTTGCGATTTACCACCACCGTAGACTAATATAGGACAGTGCGTTGCGTTACGCTCCGAAAAATCAAAAGGAATTTCTTCGCGCGAACTTTCTTCTGTGACGTTTATGCTCATTATTTCCCCTGGATTTTTACGATTGACAAGATATGCGATGTCATCGTCGAAGCGAATGCAATTAATCGTTCCGGTGCTACTTTCATCATCAAATTTTGTCCACCTCCTTTCAAGAGATATCCCTTCACTTTCATCTTTCAAAAGAAAAATAGTTGCTGGCTTTACGTCGTGATAACTTTTCGTGCCAACAACAATTTGACCACGTTCATTCGCACAAACACTCGTCGCCGCTAAATCATCTGTTCTATTAATTTGTAAAAAATAATCGACGCTTGCGAAACCCGTCCGTTTGTTGTGCTTCACTTTGCAAATCGAAATCGATGACGAATGCGTCGTCCAAAACGAGTACTCATAATCACCGAGGCCGCTTCGAATGAAACCACTTCGTACAGAGTCACACGGCAACGTAATCGTCGAAACCGTTTGAAATAAATTGTTGTCAATCGTAACAAGCATCGATGGAACCATGTCGGACACGAAATATGAATATTTTGTACCGCTTGAAACGCCAGCCCGAATGCGTCCAATCGGAAGATTAATTGACGGGCCTTGTTCGATCCGATCTTCTGAGTTCACATCAAATCGAACGAGTTTCGAAGGAATGTCCCATGTTGCGACAAGAAAAGAGATTTCATTCTCATCATTTGTAAAGCTTGTCAAAGCAGTGATGGGAAAAGTTTCACTTAAACTTATTTCGTCACCTTTTAACCTGCCAGCAGCAATCACTTGCGACTTTGTTGTGCCGAGCAGAACGAAGCCGTCGATAGAAGATATCGCACGAAACTGCGAACCAGTTTTTAGTTGTGGAAAGGAGAAAATGCCATCGTTGTAAACTTTTCCGTCACAAAACGTTAGAAACGAGACAGTCGGTGTCGTCCTGTTTTGATTCAAGGCGCCCACAGCTGTCATTGCCATCTTTTTTTCTTGCATGGAAGACCAGACCGTTATATCATTAATCCTTTCATCAATTGCGTGAAATGGCTGCAAAACTCGCTGACTAAAGACACTTCTAGTCATTGCAATGATTGCAAAGACGATTATTACATTCATGTTGATCACTTTCGCCGTTTAGGAAAAGTGCGCGCACTTATGAAAAGTTTTTTAATTTTGTCAGTTACTTTTCACTTTTGCTTTGTCTGTCCCTTCTTCTCAAACGAAAAATCGTTTCATCTTCACGTGTCATTATTAATCGTTTTCGTGATTGTGCCTCACGTTGCGCTCGACTGCAATCGCATCAAAATTACCTGGCAATGTCTCGAAATTTTTATTGAATAAGCTATACGCGCTGAGCTTCCCGTCTTCGTTGTTGTTTGTCGCAGTGGACAAGTTCGTAAACATCAGATAGAACAGAGAACACAAAACAAAAATCGGACCCAACTCGTACTTTACCGCTATCTTCGCTAGATAACACCATATTATCATAACACTCATAAATTTAATCACATTTGTGCTACAAATTGCGATGAGTAATCGTGCAGCGTTAGGCGATAAAAGACTACAAAGTCCTCTTCCTTTTTTGTTTCTATTTCGAATGAGAGTTCGTTGAAGCAAATTCAAGGAAGAAGAAGAAGAAGATATCTTCGCTGCTGCTTTTAGTTTCGTATGTTGTTGGCCGCGTGCCGAAGAAGACACGGGGTGGAAGTTAACTAAAATCGTGTCTCCCGGCTTAATACTGACCCGCTCGTCCTCTTCGGTTAACGCTGCGCCTCTGAGAAACATGTTAAACGTAGACGACGACGGTGAATTTTCCGAAGGAGAGCAGAAGAAAGCTTGCGCGCATTTTTTTCTCAACTCTTTCACTGACAAACCCGAGGAAACTTCGATGACTTTCGTCTCCGAGTTGTGTTGCATCGTCCGCACAGTTATCTTCATTTTGCTTTCAATAAACCGCCACAAACGTCCCTTCTCCCCCCTCCAAAAGAGAGAGTTTTTGTTGTGAAGAGAAAACATTCTGATTCTGTCAAATGATAGTCGATGCGTGAAAAACTGAAAATCTTACTAGAAAAAATAGATTCATAAATACAACATCAACAAGTAAAGAGCTAGTTTTCTTCGTCTGGGTCATCTGAATCATAGACGAGAAATAGTCTGTCCAGTTGCCTGCGCAACATCGATTTGTTTTTATCATATTTCTTATTCTCGTCGGAGTTTTGCGATGATGACCGGTCTGCCCTCGAACTCTCACTCTTTGTAAATTGTTCGCGCTGCTGCTGCTGTTTTCGAATCACTTCCTGCTCTCGTTGCGTTCGCTCCAAAGCTTCACGGTTGAGTTTATTTTGTTCCAATCGATCGCGTTCTTTCGCTCTTTGTTCCTCGATTCGTCTTCTATACGTCGCCTGCGCTACTTTGTTTTCCTCTTCCATTTGTCTATGCTTCAAAGCCAACGCTTCTTGCTCTTTCCGTTGCCTTTCCAACTCTTGCTCTTTCGCTTTCGCCGTTAACTTCGCCGCGAGCATTTTCTCTCTCAACGCTTCCTCTTCCTCCATTTTTAATCTCGCAGTCTCCTTCTCTCTTAATCTCTCTTGCTTCAACAACTCTTTCTTCGCTTTCTCCTCCTCGATGGCGCGTTGCTTCGCTTCCTGTTCCATTTTTTTTGCTCGTCTCTTTTCGTCCTCTTTGAACTGCTTCTCGTTTTCTTTTCGTTTCTTTTCGAGTTCTTTTTTCCGTTCCAGCTGTTCCTGAAGTCTCCTCTCCTCCTCTCGTTTAAGAAGAGTTGCCGCTGCTTCGTTCTTCCTCTCCTCTTCTGCGGGGACGATGAATTCAGCCGGTTTATCCCACTGCGCTTCGCCTGCTCCGTCTTCTCGGCAGTAGTAAAAGTTTCCAGTCGTTTCGTCGTAATATCGAATCCACCCATTGGAGTGCACTCCGTCGTCCTCCTCCTCCTCCTCCTCCTCCGAGCCATCCGTGTAGTCACTTTCAGTATCATCTCCTTCAATATTCTCTTTATGTTGTTGTTGTTGTTGTTGTTGTTGCTCCTCGTTTTCTTTATCCTCCTCCTCTCGTCCTCCAATAATTTTCTTCTTCTTCTTCTTCCCACCTCCGAAGCAGCCTCCTGATTTTTCTTTCTTCTTCTTCTTCTTATCCTCTTTATTCGACGCCATGCGTACGCTCTCGTTGTTTAAATACTCGGTGTTCTTGTTCTCTTACTCTCTCTCACTCTCTCTCTGAAATGGAATCCATTTTTTTCTTTCGTCCGCCGCGCGTTAGAGTATATAGGTGCGAGGGTGTGAGAATTAATTTACTTTTCTCTCCGCTAATTGTTTTTCCGCCGCGCCCCCCTCTGCCCCTGCGCCGCGATTGGATTTTCTGGATTTTCTTTTGTGAACAAAGCACTCAACAAAAAAAACAAACAGTTACGACACTTACACGAACACGCGAGTGAGTTGAGTCGAGACAGAAGCACTTTGCTGTGGGTAAAATAATTACATGCGAAGCCGCGTGTTGACGACACTCTTTGGTGCTCGATACCCGTGGTCCGCGTCATCATTTGCTCCGCGCGTTGTTGTTAGCGCGCTACACCCTCCTCTTTCGCCGAGAAAAAGAAGTAAAAGTTCGACGACGCGCCAGAGCGGAGAAGAATTGGAGAAGATTGCAAAGTCGGTGTACAGGGAGATTTTACGCGAGTGTGCGTTTGGAAAACAACGATCGTTACTGTCATCGCCGTCGTCATCATCATCGACGAAAAAAAACACCGCCACTACCGTCACTAAGGGAGCGATTTCATTTCGTGTCCGCGCGTTGCTCGCAAATAACCTTCGAGAAGCGTTTCGCGCTGCCGCCAGCGGAGACGACAAAACCGACAAAGACGAAGTAAAAAAAGAAAACGAAAAAATAGCAAACTTGGCGCGAACGATATCGATTTGGACGTTTTGTCATCGCGCAAACCTGGACAGCAGAAGCACGGAATACATAGTATTGAATAACTTGGTGAATTATTACGATTCACGCGCGAAAATATATTCTCGATCGAGCAGCAAAAAAGTATTGCGAGACCGAAAAGCCTTGTCGTCGTTGGAGACTGAGTTCAACACGCTTTGCGTGAAGCCTCTCATTGAATACATCGAAAGAAGCGCTTCGACATCGCCAAATTCATCATCATCATCATCATCATCACCATCATCATCATCATCATCATCATCATCATATTATCGTCCACCTTTCGTGTTTGACATTTAAGACATGGTGAATTTCAAAGTTTCACGAGGGGCGAATTCGCTTTCAGGGAACGCCGCAGCACCTGATATTTCAGATAAAAAATATGTGAATAAGAAGACTCAAAAAGAAAGCCAAGATGTGGTGTCGCTGAAAGTTGTAGCACTCGAAAAATTGGGTTTGACGAATACGACGTATGATTGTTTGCTACCCACGAGTGCTTTTTCGGTACTTTCTGCCGCACCAAATGAGAATACCACCGCCACAGGGAAGAGTGCTTTTTGTTTCTTCACGTTGGAAAAGCACAGCGACGTCGTTCTCAGAGGTGCACGCGCTGTAGATTATGATGTTACGCTCCGAGAGAACGAGATTGCTATCATGAAAGATGTGAGAATAAACGCACACGTTGGAGAAGACATTAGATATTCGTTTCTTCCTTTCGCATCGTCCGGAATCGGAAAGAAGGACATCTTACATGATGTCACTCTCGAAGTGCGTCCTCTGGACAACGACAACGATGGCGAGAGTGTTACTTGCGCGACCGTAGACGCCAAAGATATCGAGAAGACTGCACAGATGCGCCTTGGTGGTCGATTTGTGTCAGTCGGTGAAGTATTTGCATTCGAAGCGTTAAATTTGAAAGTACGCATCGTAGAAACAAATTCGCTCCCAATGGAAGAGCGATTGGATATTAAGTACCATTGTTTTCGCGGAATCGTGGATGTGGCGGAAACAACTTTGATTTACGTTCAAACTGCACCGAGAGATGTGGAGATTCTTAAGGTTCTAAATGCGAGAGCACCTCCAAATGAAGAAGAAATGTTCGCTAAAGACTTTGTACATGTCCACACAAACGACGAGGAAGTTTTCCCCGTTCACATGAACGTTTTAAGACCATGCGTGGCTTTGACAAAATTTATTCGCAGCGCTGCGAGTGAATCGAACGTCTCGTGCACTGTTGATATCGATACGGTACTTTTTGATCGAGTCTTGATCTTTTTAACTTGTATTCGCGATGGAGAAAAACCACCTCATTATGATTTACGCGTGACTGAATCGCTCGCGGGGGCTGCAAAGACGCTTCAGTGCGCTCCACTGATCGACTATTGCGACGCTAGGCTTGGGTCGTACATATCGCGTTTGCGGGAGTATAGCTGGAAAGAGATAGTAAAGAAAAATAGCGAAGAAGAAGCCGTTTTGCTGGTGATAGACAACATGGTGTTAGACGTGAAGAACTGGTTACCCGAACATCCAGGTGGTGATATGATCATTCCTGCACAGTCTTTGAACAAGGACGCAAGCACGCATTTTGAACTGTATCACTCGAGCAAAGAATCGTTCTTGTATCTCAAGCACTTTTACGTTGGCGAAGTTTGTGAAGAAGATCGTGATAAAATTCCAAGGTCAGAGGCGCCGACCTCGAGTGAGTTTTTGAAAATGCTGAGAGATTACTGCGAGGACTTTCGAATTCCAATCGAAAGTAAAGCGAAAAAGAAGGAGTTCTTCTGATGGATTCATTGGTACAAAACATTTAATAAACAACAACGCGCCGCTCTAAAATAGAAAAAAATTACACACACTCTCTCTCTCTCTCTCTCTCTCTCACACACACACACACACACTAACTCATGCAAAAATGAAGTTACGTGCTCTTGTTTTCCGGGATTGAAGATGGGGCAAAGAAGCTGCTCATCTTTTGAACTTCGGATTCTTTCTTCTTACTCGCGATGGCGGCGTGAAATTCCGTCAAGCTTCGCATAGTTTCCCCGCTCAAACGGTCTTCGCTCATCCGCATGAGCGCATGCGTCAGGGAGTAACCGAGAGATTCCGCCAACTGTCTCTCTTGGAGTTTTATCTCCGAATTCTTTTGATTTTTCTCTTCCATTTCTTTACGCATTGACGGAGGTCTGTACGCACGATCGATTGAAATCTTTTTCAGTGGAGGTCCGTGAGTATTGTCCGAATCGTTTTCCGCCATGCGTGTTTTCAGCGGCGTCGTATTTTCACCTTCTTTGTTTTTGCTATTGATGAGCTCTCTCTTCAACGCGTTGGACATTTTCGAGATCTCCTCAACTTGTTTCTGAATTTTCTTTGCTTCCTCCGGGTTAATATCTGCGGAAGAGCCTCGACCAGCGTTCCAGACGTCTCTCAAATCCCCTTTCGAGCCCGTCGGCGCATATCGCATGGCTTTCATGTAGTCGTCCTTCATTCCTGAATCTGGCGTGTACGGACCGTTTGACTTCGCGTCACCGTGAAAACCGGGCGTTCCTTGAACACCACTTTTAACATTATTCGTGTTCATAAATTTCTTTTCCTTCGATAGCGCAGAGTTCATCGAATCCCCGGACAAACGCGGTTCCGGCGAGTTCTGCTTCGCCGGCGCAGCCGGCCGGTTCGCTCGCGCCGTCGACCAAAACTCCGTGAACTCCATCGGCTTCACGTATTGTCTACCGTAAATAAATCTACCCGAGGGTAAAATGGAGAAATCCACGTTTTCCAAACTCTTCTCGTCCGTCGAGACGCATAAGCCTCTCTTGCTTCCCCCCTCGTTTGCGTTCGATGATGGATTTTTATTTTTCGCGGTATCGAAGCCGAAAAAAAGTTTGGGGGAGGCTGCCGTGCGCGCCGCGCACACTCTCCCACTGTGCGCGTCGTAAATGATCAAACTGAAGCTACCTTTCTTGGCGCATTCGCACAAAAACTTTCTCAACAAATCCGTCCTCTCTTTGTTTGTCATTTCCGTGTTGTTTCCGATGGACCATCTTCGGTTTTTTTGCGTCTCTCCACCCCCCCCGGACACGTCGACGTGGGATTTCGCCAGTGGCGAATAAAAATCCAAAACATCTTTTGCCGATGTCGTTTGACTGGCGACGGCAATCAGCACGCCGATATTCTCCGAGGTAGAGAGGACGTCTAAATTTTTGCTCGATTTGACGCTCAAGATGGCGCCTGGTGCTTTAATGACTCTCTCGTCCTTGTCACCGTCAAAATCTGATTGTTGTTTGGATAAATTTTGCTGACGAGACGAAACGTTCTCCGACTCAAACTCGTCCCAAACTATCGCCGAGGATGAATCGGATTTCTTCAGAATCTCATCCGTGGATAAGCCAGACTCGAGCGTGAACGTCACGTCCGCGTACGGTTTTTCCGCGTGCGCGTTCGTGGCTGCCGCTTTTGACCTCGTTTGCATCCTCTTTTTTTCTCTGGTTGCTACTTGTGACGATTATCCACCTGTACTCCCTGACAAAAAAGAAACGGATGGTGTGCAGACTGGCAGAAACACAGGAAGATATTTCATTTTGTTTTTCTGTTTTCGTGGTGGGCCGTAGCAAACAAGACACACAAAAAAGAAAAGAGCGAACAAAAACAGAAGAGAAAACCGGTCTCGCGCGGAGACTTTACGATGCAAAGCTACTTTGCTAAACCTCTACTAAAACAGCAGCTAACTAATATTCTTCTTCCTCTTCTAAAAACTAATAGTCTAAACTTTTCACTAATTCGTAAGCGACGAGGACAATTCCGCAGGTTGGGCCACCGCGCAAGGCACGAGGGACGACGCCTTTGAATAGAGACGAAGCGCCTTCGTGTTTCACGAGATTTGTCAATTCACGGAAAAGCCCTGCTCTCCCTCCCTTCTGTAGTCCCACTTCGTTACCGTGTGTTACATTCACCTGTATTCGCGTCTTCAGAACATCTCCTGGCGTTGTCACGGCGGAAATTGCGGCGCCGGCGATGTTGCCGCCCACAAAAGCTGCCGCTAAGTTATCCATCTTTGGATTATCGTTCGAGAACTGACCAGCTAACGCCGAGCGTAACTTTTCCACCGAGTACCAATACATCATCGAAAATGGTACGTCCCGTATTAATGTAGAGGATACGCCGGTAAACAGCAACGACCGACGCTGACTACTGCCGCTATATCTCATGAAACTATCGCCACTCTCTTGTGCCGCGAGTTGTCTCGTTCGCATCAACTCCAAAGGCGCCACCGCAAACACCGCTATCGTTCGCGCTCCTGCTCCAGCCACGAGAGGCGCCATATCTTCGTTTGGAACTAACTCGTGCTCCACGCAATAGTCCCGTATGAAATCGTAGCACGGCAAATAGACCCCCACGGCAGGTCCGGCCATAACCAACGCCGTTTTCGTCCCTCGCCACAACGCAGATACTCCTTCTCTTCGTACTATTTTTCGCATCACGGTCCACGCGTTTCCATCGTACGTGGTGCAGTACGCGGAAACGCAATTCGTGACGCCGTTTGCGTTGGTCGGACACTTTGGCGGACAGTTATGTAAAGTTGTTGTTGTTGTTGTTGTTGTTGATGATGTTGTTTTTCCTCCTCCTCCTCCTCCTGTGCTTTTGCTCCAACGAACGTTCGTGCTACGAGTCGTTGTCGCGGAGGAGGTGTTGCCGCTGCCGCCAAGCGATAGCTTATCATTATCATGTTTGGACGAGGTGGTGGTGGTGCCAAAAATCGTCGTCGTCGTCGTCGTCGAAGCAGCAGCAGCAGCAGATGAAGAAAAAGAATATGGACTCGAACTCGTTTGCATTCGCGTCTTTATGACGTCTAAAGGATTGGTGACGAGCGCGGAAACGCACGCAGCTATGCCGGCCGCGACGCAGCGCTGTGGTAAGGACGGAACGGTCTCAACGCCGCCACCTCGTGGATGTTGATGCTCAGAAGAAGAAGAAGAAGAAGAAGTAGAGGTAGAGTAGGAGGAAGACCACCGCAGCGCGTGCGATTCCTCCTCGCTCCCTCCCATTCTTTCTTTTTCTTCTTCTTCTTCTTCTTCCTAGTTTGCCACCCCGAGCTGTGCCAACGAGTTCTTCGTGTGACTTGTGGAGTAAGTTGTGTTTCATGACGAGTTCTTCTTTTTTTTTTCTTCCAAAGCTTTGGTCCAGGTGGAGGGAAAAAAGGAGGCCACGTACGTCTCCGAAATTTTTTTTCGATAGAGCCGCGAAAGACGTGCACACGCGCAACGAGGAGAAAGCTCTTTTGTCTTTTCGCGTAGCAATCATTCCTCACTTTATAAACGCACACAAGATATAAACATGCAATCCATTGCCCAAGTCCAAAACGTCCAAAAGATCAACGCCGTCTCCACCGGCAAGGTCGCCAACGAAAAGTCCATGATGGTCTGGAGACCGCACGGCAACAAGTAAGTATCGTTTCCGAAAATTTTGTCGTCCTCGCGTAGAGTCCTTTGAAGAAAGGAACGATTGAAGAACGTCGCGTTCGAAAGATTGAGAGATACTTGTCCAAAGGAGAGATGCTTGCGAACAATTTTCGCTCGAGTAAACTACGTAAAAGCATGCATCGAATGTAGACACGCACTTCAAGGCGCTTTTCTTGGTATTCAAGATACTGCGTGTCCGTTGCGCGCGGCGTTTTGAAATAATCCTTTTGGCAGTATTTATCCACTTTTGAGTCAGCGTCTTCAAAATTCTCCCATTCGCGAAAGGAGGAACGCTCAACGTCTCGAATACCCGGTTTCGCGGAGATATCAGAAGCGCTCAGTTGTGCATCATCGAGGGAAACGCACGCATGTATATCTTTTCGGGAAAAATGCGTTCATTTCAGATGTTTTCAACTTTCGCGATGTTCGCAACTTCTTCGCTTCTCTCTCGGTGATGGGTGAAATCGGGCGCGTTTTGGAACGTGTCTCTTTCTCCCTTCGTCTTCCTCGTTTGGGAGTACCTGATGGTGAAGATTTGAACACCACGAGCACACTTTTTTTTCTTTGCGCGCACATTGAAGTTTTGCACGTTTACTCACCGACCGTCTTCTTTCTCTTTCCTCCCACCCACACTCCAGGATGTTCGAGACCTTCTCCTTCTTGCCGCCGCTCTCTGATGCCGACTTGG
>Ga0255753_1000937_pt1 | contig 36222 bp, 33 predicted proteins | sample 041ome_10_FD_179953 | JGI IMG/M metagenome (GOLD analysis project Ga0255753, IMG submission 179953) | Coastal salt marsh microbial communities from the Groves Creek Marsh, Skidaway Island, Georgia - 041412US metaG (version 2) | ecosystem: Environmental > Aquatic > Marine > Intertidal zone > Salt... | reverse complement strand
GTTTTGCCGCCTCTGCGCGATCTCGATAGGGTGGGTAGGAAATCATTTGATCGCTTGGGAAACGCTCTGCTAAGAGAAGCGTTTTCATTACAACCTAAATCTCAACCACAACAGACCTTGGCGCGTAAGAATAGCTTATTCGACAGTGACTGACTTCGCCAAGTTTCTCGGCTGATCAACATCGGTTCCTTTCTCTAAGGCCACAAAGTACGACAAAAGTTGCAGTGGAATACTGTAAACAATGGGTGCAGTTGACGGACAAATATCGTCTAACTTGAGATCTTGATATTTATCGAGTGGTATTTTGACCTTCTTGTCACTGAACAAGAACAGCTCGCCTCCACGTGCCCTCACCTCTTGAAGATTGGAAAGGACTTTTTCAAGTAAGGGGTCATCTGGTAGTGCGCAAACAACAGGCATGATTTCATCTACCAGTGCCAATGGGCCGTGCTTTAATTCACCTGCGGCATAGGCCTCAGCATGAATATATGAAATCTCTTTTAACTTCAGTGCGCCTTCCATCGCTATTGGATAGAAAGTGCCGCGTCCTAAGAACAACGCATTTTGTTTATCGGCAAAGGATGCGGCCATCGCTTTGATTGCATCAGCTAGCTCCAGAACCACCTCAACCTGACGAGGTAAGGCGTGAAGCTCTTCAACCAAGGCTTTCTCTTGATCTTGGTTCATACCCTGTCGTCGAGCTAGCGCGATAGTTATAAGGCGCAAGGCAACAAGCTGTGTCGTAAATGCTTTAGTTGATGCAACGCCAATCTCTTTACCCGCGCGTGTCATCACTGCCACATCCGATTCACGCACCAATGAGCTCTCGGGCACGTTACACACCGTCAAGCAGCCTAAGTATTTGGCGCCTTTGCCGGCCCGAAGGGCTGCGAGCGTATCGGCTGTTTCCCCTGATTGAGACACTGAGATAAATAAGGTGCCTTCGGGCACGACAACTTGGCGATAACGGTACTCACTGGCAACTTCAACGTGGCACGGGATACCAATTTCTTCTAACCAGTACTTAGCCACCAAGCCTGCGTGATAACTCGTACCACACGCAATAATGTGAATGTTTTTCGTTTTGTCGAAAAGCTCAGTTGCGGTATGGCCAAAGCTTTCCTCTAATAATCGGCCTTTATAGATTCGGCCTTCTAATGTCTCTGCGATGACGGCTGGCTGCTCATAGATCTCTTTGAGCATGTAATGTTCATAGTGTCCCTTCTCTGTATTCTCAGCACTTACCTCTGAAAATTTTTCATCGCGCACAACAGCATTGTTCTCGCTATCGAAAATCGCAATGGTTTTTCGACTTAATACCGCTACATCACCCTCTTCTAAAAAGATAAACCGCTGAGTAATCGGTAATAACGCAAAGACATCTGATGCGATGAGATGCTCATCATCAGCGATGCCAATGACCAAAGGGCTGCCTGCGCGAGCCACTACCATGACATCTGGTTCATGTGGGCTGATCGCCGCCATGCCATAAGCACCAACCAACTCTTCACGTGCCGCCTTAACCGATGCTTCAAGCGATAGACCACTTTTAAGGTGGCGAGCTAATAGGTGTGCAATAACTTCGGTATCTGTTTCGGATTGAAACGCATAACCATCAGCTTTCAATGAGTCGCGAAGTTCAGCATGATTTTCGATAATACCGTTATGCACCACAACCACATCTTCGCCACTGCGGTGTGGATGTGCATTACGTTCTGCTGGCACGCCATGGGTTGCCCATCGGGTATGCGCGACACCGGTGGTTCCAGTTAATGGCTGCTCTTTAATGAGATCAGCAAGCTTTGCGACCTTGCCTACTGCGCGGCGGTTTTGAATATTGCCATCATTGAGAATAGCGACGCCTGCTGAATCATAGCCGCGGTATTCCAGTCGACGTAATCCTTCAACAAGATCTGCTACAACATCGCGATGTGAAACCGCGCCAACAATGCCACACATAGTCTTTCGCTTACTTAGGTTGTTTCTTTGGTCGTTTCCAATTCTCTATGGTGACCTGCTTGCCACCTGACAAGGTTAGCTTGTCATCCGGCGTGTCTTTTCTAATCACTGAGCCTGCACCAATGGTTGCGCCCTTACCTATCGTAACAGGTGCCACTAATGCGGAGTTTGAGCCAATGAACGCATTGTCACCAATCACCGTGGTGTGTTTATTCGCACCATCGTAGTTACAGGTGATTGTTCCAGCGCCAATGTTCACCCCGGCTCCAATTTGGCTGTCGCCGATATAGGTAAGATGATTAACTTTGGAGCCCAGTCCAACCACGGACTTTTTGATCTCAACAAAGTTACCAATGTGCGCGCCACCGGTTAGGTCTGCGCCTGGGCGCAATCGGGAGAACGGGCCAATCGTACAATCCGCACCGACCGTCGCGTCATCAAAAATACAGTTCTCAACTACAACGGTGTTATCGCCAATACTGACATTCCGCAGCACCACATTTGCACCGATCTTGACGTTATTACCCAAGGTCACGTTACCTTCAATGATTACATTGATATCGATCTCGCAGTCCGTGCCATGCGTTAAGCTACCACGCAAATCAAATCGATTCGGGTCACGAAGTAAGACGCCATCTGTCATTAAACGATCAGCTTGAAGTCGCTGGTAAGCGCGCTCTAGCTCTGCCAACTGAAGCTTATTATTCACGCCATCCGCTTCGAATTGATGCTCTGGCTGAGTGACTGCAATTGAAACACCATCGCTCACCGCCATCGCAAGTAAGTCGGTTAGATAGTACTCACCCTGCGCATTGTTATTCGATAGGCCATTGAGCCAGCCCGATAGCTTCTCACCTGGGAAGACCATAATGCCGGTGTTCACTTCTTGGATAGCGAGCTCATCAGCATTGGCATCTTTTTGTTCAACAATACGTTCAACAGCACCTTTGTCATCACGAACGATGCGGCCATATCCGCTAGGGTCATCTAAATTAATGGTGAGTAAACCCATGCCCTTACCGGCTTGATCGAGTAATTCGCGCAAGGTCTCGGCACTTGTCAGTGGCACATCACCATAGAGCACCAGTACACGATCCGCTTCTTTGATGTGTGGCATCGCTTGCTGCACCGCATGACCAGTACCTAATTGTTCTGCTTGTTCTGCCCAAGAAAGATCAGCGTCTATCACCACTTCGCGTACCTGATCACCACCGTGACCATAGACCACCACGATTTGGCTCGGATCTAATGAGCGCGCGGTATCGATAACATGTTGAACAAGGGGTTTGTGCGCCAGAGGATGAAGCACTTTCGGCATTGAAGATTTCATCCGTGTGCCTTTGCCGGCGGCCAAGATAACGACTGCAAGGGTCATTCGTTTTCTCCCTAAAACGTTGATAACAAAAAAGGCCCTAAGTTTGCACTTAGAGCCTTTGATTCTAGCAAGAGCTGACGCGCTTTACTTTGTCTTTCTGAGACGATCAATAGCGCGTAGCTGTGCAACGGCTTCAGCCAATTCAACCTGTGCTTTCGCCAGATCCATATCGGCTGATTGATTAGCCATGGCATCTTCGGCGCGACGCTTCGCTTCTTGAGCGGCTGCCTCGTCCAAATCTGCTGCACGGATACCCGTATCTGCAAGGATGGTGACCTTAAAAGGCTGAACTTCGATCATGCCGCCAGACACATAAAAATGCTCTTGCGGCTTACCGTTGCCCACATCAACGCGAACTTCACCCGCTTTTAGAGGTGAAATTAACGGTGTATGGCGAGGTGCCACACCAATTTCACCCATCGCAGCAGGCGCATAAACCATCTCACCCTGACCAGAGTAGAGATTGCCTTCAGCACTTACGATGTCAACATGAATGGTCATTGCCATTTGTCTTCTCCAGATTCCGTTTTCACAGAACCTTGCTGTTATGCATTACTTCTTCTTGTTTGCGTTTTCGACAGCTTCTTCGATGTCGCCACACATGTAGAACGCTTGCTCTGGCAAGTGGTCGTACTCACCGTTCAAGATGCCTTTGAAGCTTGCAATGGTTTGCGCCAAAGTAACGTACTTACCAGGTGCACCAGTGAAGACTTCTGCAACGAAGAATGGTTGTGACAAGAAACGCTGAATCTTACGAGCACGTTGTACAACGGTCTTATCTTCTTCAGACAATTCGTCCATACCCAAGATCGCGATGATGTCTTTCAGCTCTTTGTAGCGCTGCAATACACCTTGAACGCCACGAGCTGTGTCGTAGTGCTCGTTGCCCACAACGTGTGGGTCAAGAATACGTGAAGTTGAGTCGAGTGGATCTACCGCTGGGTAAATACCAAGCTCAGCTACTTGACGAGACAATACCAAGGTCGCATCCAAGTGCGCGAAGGTGGTCGCTGGTGAAGGGTCAGTCAAGTCGTCCGCAGGTACGTATACCGCTTGGAACGAAGTGATCGAACCTGTCTTAGTAGAGGTAATACGCTCTTGGAGTACACCCATCTCTTCTGCCAATGTTGGCTGATAGCCTACCGCAGAAGGCATACGACCCAGCAGTGCTGATACCTCGGTTCCCGCCAAGGTGTAACGGTAGATGTTGTCTACGAACATCAATACGTCACGGCCTTCGTCACGGAAGTATTCCGCCATGGTCAAACCCGTCAATGCAACACGCAAGCGGTTACCTGGTGGCTCATTCATCTGACCGTATACCAGTGATACTTTGTCGAGTACGCCACCTTCTGACATCTCGTGGTAGAAGTCGTTACCCTCACGAGTACGCTCACCTACACCTGCAAATACTGAGAAGCCTGAGTGCTCTACCGCAATGTTACGAATCAGTTCCATCAGTGTTACGGTTTTACCAACACCCGCACCACCGAACAGACCAACTTTACCGCCCTTCTGGATCGGCATGATCAAGTCGATAACTTTGATACCCGTCTCAAGAACTTCTGTTGCTGATGATTGATCTTCAAGCTTTGGCGCTTCACGGTGGATCGGCATGCGCTTTTCTTCACCGATAGGACCAGCTTCGTCAACCGGCTCGCCTAACACGTCCATGATGCGACCTAGGGTCGCTTGACCCACTGGCACCTGAATTGGCGCGCCTGTGTTGCTCGCTTCAGCACCACGCTTCAAACCGTTAGTAGAGCCCATTGCGATAGCACGTACAACACCGTCGCCCAGCTGCTGTTGAACCTCAAGGGTCAAACCTGCTGACTCGATCTTTAACGCGTCATATACCTTTGGCATAGCACCGCGATCAAATTGAACGTCGACCACCGCGCCGATAATTTCGACGACCTTACCCGTGCTCATTGGCGTTTCCTCTCAATCAATACATTCGCAACCGAAGCTGCGGTTAAATTTAAAATTCGTTTTAGCCTGATACCGCTGCTGCGCCACCCACGATCTCAGAGATCTCTTGGGTAATCGCTGCCTGACGCGCTTTGTTGTAAATCAACTGCAGCTCATCAATCATGTTTCCGGCGTTATCTGTAGCAGCCTTCATTGCAACCATACGTGCTGATTGCTCACATGCTGCGTTCTCTACCACCGCTTGATACGCGATTGATTCGATATAACGAACCAACAGTGCATCCAATACTTCACGAGAACCAGGCTCGTAAATGTAATCCCAGTGGTGCTTCAGCTCATCTTCATCTTCACCTGCAGCTAAAGGGACCAACTTAGAAATTGTTGGCTCCTGCGTCATGGTGTTAACGAAGGTGTTGTACGCCAAGCGGATCTCATCCACTTCGCCATTGCTGAACGCATCCAGCATAACTTTGATGGTGCCCACAAGGTCTTCAACGTGTGGCTGGTCGCCTAAATGCGTTACCTGTGCCAACACTTCACCACCTACACGGCGGAAGAAGCCCAGTGCCTTATTGCCCACTAAGCAATACTTAATTTCATTGCCCGATTCACGCAGTGCTTTGATATCGCGTACCAAGCGGCGGAACAGGTTGGTGTTCAAACCACCACACAAGCCACGATCAGACGACACAATGATGTAGCCGATCTTTTTAACTTCACGTGTTTTCATGAAGTCATGCGTGTACTCAGGGTTAGCTGAAGCGACGTGACCTACGATTTGTCGCATCTTGTCCGCGTACGGACGAGACTGACCCATGCGGTCTTGTGCTTTACGCATTTTCGCAGCAGCAACCATTTCCATTGCACGCGTGATCTTCTGCGTGCTTTTTACGGAAGCGATTTTTGTGCGAATTTCTTTTGCGCCTGCCATGTGTCTCTCGCTTTAAATCGAAAAACCTAGCGACTCGTTAGAGTCGCTAGATTAAGTGCTTACCAAGTGTTGTTTGCCTTGAAGTCCTTCATGGCGTCGTGGAACTTAGCCTCAACGTCATCATTCCAGTCAGCCTTAGCATTAACATCTGCAACCAATGCTGATTGGTTAGCTGCTAGGTACTGGTGAAGGGCTGCTTCAAATGCAACAACCTTAGAGGTTTCAACATCGTCTAAGTAGCCTTCGTTAGCTGCGAACAACGAGAACGCCATTTCAGCTGTATTCAACGGACTGTACTGCGCCTGCTTCATCAATTCAGTTACGCGCTTACCACGCTCCAACTGTGCACGAGTTGCCTCGTCCAAATCTGATGCGAACTGCGAGAACGCTGCCAATTCACGATATTGAGCCAATGCCAGACGAACGCCGCCGCCGAGCTTCTTGATGATCTTAGTCTGTGCCGAACCACCTACACGAGATACCGACAGACCCGCGTTAATCGCAGGACGCATACCTGCTGCGAATAAATCAGACTCCAAGAAGATCTGACCGTCAGTAATCGAAATTACGTTGGTTGGTACGAACGCTGATACGTCACCTGCTTGGGTTTCAATGATAGGGAACGCGGTCAATGAACCGGTTTGACCTTTCACTTCACCGTTGGTGAACTTTTCAACGTAGTCAGCATTTACACGAGCTGCGCGCTCAAGCAAACGTGAGTGCAAGTAGAAAACGTCACCTGGGTACGCTTCACGACCTGGTGGACGACGTAGCAACAATGAAACCTGACGATAAGCCCATGCTTGCTTAGTCAAGTCATCATAAATAATCATCGCGTCTTGTCCGCGGTCGCGGAAGTACTCACCCATGGTACAACCAGAGTAAGGAGCGATAAATTGCATTGCAGCAGAGTCAGCTGCTGGAGCAGAAACCACAATGGTGTGTTCCATTGCGCCGTGCTCTTCAAGCTTACGAACCAGACCTGCAACAGTTGAGTTCTTCTGACCCACTGCTACGTAGATACACTTAATGCCAGTGCCTTTCTGGTTGATGATCGCATCGATTGCAATCGCAGATTTGCCGACCTGACGGTCACCGATGATCAACTCACGCTGACCGCGGCCTACTGGAACCATTGCATCGATCGCTTTGATACCGGTTTGGACAGGTTGGTCTACCGACTTACGCTCGATAACGCCTGGTGCAACTTGTTCAATTGGTGCTGAAGTTGAAGCATTGATTGGACCTTTACCGTCCATTGGGTTACCTAGCGCGTCAACAACGCGGCCAAGTAGCTCAGGGCCAGTTGGAACTTCCAATACGCGACCGGTACATTTAACCCAGTCACCTTCAGTGATGTTTTTGTAGTCACCCAGGATAACCGCACCAACTGAATCACGCTCTAAGTTAAGCGCCAAGCCGAATACGTTGCCTGGGAATTCCAGCATTTCGTAAGACATTACGTCTGCTAGACCGTGGATACGAACAATACCGTCAGTTACAGAAACTACGGTGCCTTCGTTGTGAGCTTCAGTTGAAGCATCGAAGTTTTCGATCTTCTTCTTAATCAGCTCGCTGATTTCAGAGGGATTCAGTTGCATGGTTGCTTACCCTGTTAAATTCCTAATTGGTTTGCCAATTGGCTGATTTGGCTTGATACAGAACCGTCGATAACCATATCGCCAGCACGGAGACGGAAGCCACCGATTAAGCTGTTATCTTCAGTGCTCGTAATGCGAACATCACGACCAAGCTTTTTCTTTAGTGCACTTGCTAGTGTTTGCTCTTGCTCAGCTGAAAGCGGGAAAGCGGTCGCGACTTCTACGTCGATCGTGCCTTCATGGCCAGCTTTAAGTTGGGCAAACGCTGCAGCGATCTCTGGCAATACTGCCAAGCGACCATTGTCAGCCAGCAACTTGATCAAGTTATTACCTTCTGCGCTCATGCTAGAGCCACCGATATCCATCAGTAACTCAGCTTTTTGTGCAGCGGTTTTCTTTGGGTTGTTGATCACAGCCTGCATTGCAGCGTCTTGAGCAACTGCACCCAAAAGGCTAAACATGTCAGCCCATTGACCAAGTGCATTAGTTTCAACCGCACGCTGAAAAGCTGCTTCAGCGTAAGGTCTAGCGATAGTTGTAGCGTCTCCAGCCATAGGGCCTGCCTCAGATCTGTTGCGCGACAGCGTCTACGATGTCTTTGTGCGCATTAGCATCGATCTCTTTACGCAAGATTTTTTCTGCACCGGCCACTGCCAGTTCAGCCACTTTGCTACGCAACTGCTCACGCGCTTTGTTGGTTTCTTGCTCGATCTCTGCTTGTGCCGCAGCCAATTGACGAGAACCCTCTTCTTGGGCCTTGTTCTTGGCTTCTTCAACAATCATTGACGCCTGCTTTTCAGCATTCGCTTTGATCTCAGCTGCTTGTTGCTTAGCTTGAACGATGGTTTCAGCAGCACGTTTCTCTGCTAATTCCTGCTCATGAGCACCGCGCTCTGCAGCTGCCAGACCATCAGCGATCTTGGCTTTACGCTCATCCATCGCTTGAACCAGCGGTGGCCATACGAAACGCATGGTGAACCATACGAATACAGCAAAGGACACGAGCTGTGCGATAAGTGTCAGGTTGATATTCATCCCGATACCTCGAGTGGACGAGTGAGTTTAAATATGTTCGTTAATGTTTCGCTTACAGCGCAAACATTACGTACATGCCCAGGCCTACAGCGATCATAGGTACCGCGTCGGTCAAGCCCATGACGATGAAGAACTGAGTACGCAGCATTGGGATCAACTCAGGTTGACGCGCAGCGCCTTCCAAGAAGCGACCACCGAGAACACCGATACCTACAGCAGCGCCTACAGCGCCAAGGCCCAGCATGATTGCAGCTGCGATGATAAGCAGAGCTTGTGCCATTTCCATGATTTTCCCCTTAGTTCAGGTAGAAGTTAAAAGTTAAGTTTTAAATTAGTGATGATCAGCGTGTGCCATATCTAGGTAAACGATGGTCAACGTCATAAATATGAACGCTTGCAGCGTGATAACCAAGATGTGGAATACAGCCCAAACGAACTGCAAGGTGCCACCGAAGATACCCATTACCCAGCCCGCGCTGTACATCAACGCGATCAAGATGAAGATCATTTCACCCGCGTACATGTTGCCGAACAAACGCAGTGACAATGAAATTGGCTTAGCAATCAGGTTGACGCCTTCAAGCACCAAGTTGATCACAGTCGTAAATGGTTTCAACAACATATTATTAGTTTGGAAAGGCATTCCGGTTAATTCGCCAACAAAGCCGCCAACACCTTTTATCTTGATGCTGTAGAAAAGAATTAAGAAGAACACACCAATCGCCATCGCGAAGGTCACGTTAGGGTCGGTGCTTGGAACAATCTTCATATATACATGATGCGGATCAACGCCAAATACGTAGTAACCGATCTGACCTGCAATCCAAGGAACCAAGTCCACTGGGATCAAGTCCATCAAGTTCATCAGGAAGACCCAGACGAAAATGGTTAACGCCAATGGCGCAACCATGTTGTTCTTAGAGGTGAACGAACCACGCACAGCGTCGTCAACGAAGTCAACGATCATCTCAACGAAGTTTTGGAAACCGGTAGGTGTTTCAGCCGATGCTTTTTTAGCAGCGCCGCGGAAGAAAATCATGGCGATAACGATCAGACCAATCGACCACATCATTGAATCAACATGGATTGCATTGAAGCCCATTGCTGCAGCTTCCTGCGCACTGTGCGCAAAGCCCCACTCGCCAGTCTCAGGATTTAACCCATAAGTCCAGTTGGTCAAATGGTGTTGGATATATTGTGACGATGTAACTTCTGAACCAGCCATTTCTCTTTATTACTCTCAACGGGCGATGCGATTCGCCAGTAGCGGGGGTAATACCTGAACGATTAAGAACGCAGTAAAAAATGCCACTGGCTCTAAATCATCGATTTTTTTCATCGCGATAGCGAAAACAATAACGATTGAAACAATCTTTAAAATTTCACCACCATAGAACCTTGCCACCAACTGACCGGGTTCCTTAGCGCTGTAGGGACCAAAGATCCAAAACGCAAAAACAGCGGTTCCTATAATTGTTGCAAGACCGCCAATAAAGGCATCTCTCGCATAACGAATATCGAAAACTGCTGCGACCAGCGCAACAATAACAGCAACTGAAATTTGCGCTAATAAGATGTTTTTAGCTCGACGTTCATCGAGGTTATGCATAACGTTCAACTACGGTCTTGGCCAAAAAGCGGGGGCAGTATAGGGAGATGCCTGACAAAGGTCAAACTATTGCCTTATAGAAAATTCAATATATGGGCGCTTTATCATTGTGGAATCTTCAGGCCATTTTTTGATGTCAAAAATTTAGGCCCACCAAAGCGACTATTTGATGTGTTCTAGGATCCCTTCTAGCTCATCCAAGCTATTGAAACTAATCTGTAAAGTACCCTTTCCCTTACCCGTCTGCTTCAAGTCCACCTTCGCACCTAAGCGATCGGTTAAATCATCTAACAATCGACGGGTATCATTGTCGTAACTAGGCCCTGTTTTTTTGTTTGCTGCCGGTTTAGGGTTCAACAATGCTTTAACCAAGGCCTCGGTTGCACGAACTGATAAACCTTTTTTCACCACTTCGTTAGCGGCTTTACGCTGATCGCCCGCTTTCAGCGCCAACAAGGCACGTGCATGACCCATGTCCAGCTTGCGATCATCAACCAATGCTTTCACTTCTGGCGCCAATTCGAGCAAGCGCATTAAATTGGTGACGGTGGTACGAGATTTACCCACCGCATTGGCAATTTCTTGGTGGGTTAGGCCAAATTCATCGAGTAAACGATGCAATGCGACCGCTTCTTCTAAAGGATTGAGGTCGTCACGCTGGATATTCTCGATCAAGGCCATTGCCATGGCGGTTTGATCGTCAACTTCTCTAATAAAAACAGGGACTTCGGCCAGGCCAGCAAGCTGTGCTGCACGCCAACGACGCTCACCAGCGATAATCTCGTAGTTATTGTCGCCAACCGAGCGCACAACGATGGGTTGAACCATACCTTGTGCTTTAATCGAATCGGCTAATTCTTGCAGCTTGTTTTCATCGAAATGACGGCGTGGCTGATAACGACCACGCTGGAGAAACTCGACAGGCAGCACGCTTTGCCCTTCAGCGACTTTAGCTGAGCTGGGCCCATCAGATGTTTCAACCACTGATGTGGTTTCAGCTGGCTCCGTTTTACTTGGTCTGCCGCCACCTAAAAGCGCGTCTAATCCGCGCGCCAATCCACGTTTCTTTACCATGTGTTTTTGCTTTGAACCTTAATGAAGGCGAGATAACTCGCTCGCTAGCGCCATATAGCTGATCGCGCCACGTGATGATTTATCATACAACATCACCGGTAAACCATGACTTGGCGATTCAGCAACACGCACATTGCGTGGGATGATAGTACGGAACACACGATCACCAAAATGCTCGATCAGCTGCGCTGAAACATCCGTCGCCAGGTTGTTTCGGGGGTCGTGCATGGTTCTCACAATGCCATCAATCGAAAGACCTGGATTAGCATGTGCCTTGATTTGCTCAATAGTGACAAGCAATGAAGACAAACCCTCAAGTGCGTAGTACTCGGTTTGAATCGGAATCAACACGCCATCGGCAGCCACTAGCGCATTCAAGGTGAGCATGTTTAAAGATGGCGGACAATCAATAAAGATGTAGTCATAGTCATTCGCCACAGCCGCAAGTGCCTTCTTTAGCTGTTGCTCGCGGTTATCCATGTCGATTAGCTCAACCTCTGCGACGGTGAGATCGCCATTCGCCGGTAGCACATCAAACAAATTTTCTACCGCGGGCTTTTTCACCTCAGCAACACTGGCTTCACCGAGCAAAACCTCAAGTGATGACAGCTCGATATCGTGTTTATCGACACCGCAGCCCATGGTCGCATTGCCTTGAGGGTCAAGATCAACCAACAACACACGCTTTTTCATCAGCGCTAGCGCTGCCACGGTATTGACCGTCGTTGTGGTTTTACCCACACCGCCTTTTTGGTTAGCAACGCAAATAACTCGGGCCATTGGTGTCTCTAGTGGTGTGCTGAAGTCAGCAAATCAATTTGGCTGCACATAATAGCGGCGCGCACTCGCTCAGGACAACGACTACGTAATCACCAACAAACGACGAGCAGCATTTTCGCCCGGCACGTGCAGCTCATGTATCGCAACTTGCTTGCCTTCTGGCAACTGAGTTTCATCCAACTCCTCAATACCGGACTTCATCGCTGCCCACTGACCATTCGGCTTGAGCAAGTGCTTGGTAAGGCGGATCATCAAATGCAGGTCAGCAAAAGCGCGCGAGGTAATCGTGCCAAAGTGCTCATCTTGGGTCAGATCTTCTACGCGACCCTGAATAACGTTGGCGTTAGTCAGCTTTAACTCTGCGATCGCTTGTTGCACAAAGCGTGTCTTTTTACCGTTTGAATCGATCAGTGTAACGCGCAGTTCAGGATGCACAATCGCTAGCGGAATACCTGGCAGACCTGCGCCACATCCAACATCGAGTAATTCAGGGCCTTTAATATGAGGTGCAATCGACAAACTATCTAATAACTGACGAGAGACCATCTCTTCAGGATTGCGTACGGCAGTGAGGTTATAGACCTTGTTCCACTTATCAATCAACGCAAGGTAATCAAGCAGTAACGCTTGTTGCTCAACGGGTATCTCGAGCCCCATTTGAGCAAGGCCCTCTGTTAGCTGTAAGGGCCATTGAGCGATCGCTTCGTTACGTTTGTGTCCATATTTCATGCCGGTATTATCGCGGTGCCTTTCAGGCTTTGCTATGCATTTTCACCATTCAGCTTTAAGCTGCCGCGATGAAATCAAACTCTCCCGAACAGCTTTTATGGTTAATGAGCTTCGCCGCCGCATTTGGCTTTGCGTGTTGGCATACGCTGATTAATAACTTTGCTGTCGAGCAAGCTGGCTTCAGTGGGATCGAGATGGGGTTTCTACAAAGCCTCCGTGAAGTGCCAGGCTTTCTTGCCTTCACCACGGTTTTCCTTTTATTGATCTTTCGCGAACAAACTTTTGCGTTACTCTCGATTGCAATCTTAGGTATAGGTGTTGCATTAACCGGCTTCTTTCCAAGCAACCTTGGCTTGTATGTCACCACGGTGATCATGTCGGTGGGTTTTCATTATTACTACACCGTACAAAAATCGTTAGCGCTGCAATGGATTGATAAAGAGCGTGTGCCCGTTGTGTTAGGTCATCTCTCGGCCGCACGATCTTATGCATCAATCGCTGTGTTCCTTGGCATATGGCTCTCGATTGAATGGCTTGCGATTGACTATGTTTATATCTACGCCATCACAGGTATTGGTGCGATCGTTTTAGTGCTGTGGGCATGGCGTTATTTCCCATCGTTTACTCATGCGATTCCGCAACATAAAAAACTGATTCTGCGTCCGGCGTATTCTTTGTACTACGCGCTCGTGTTTATGAGTGGCGCTCGTCGACAAATCTTCATTGTTTTCGCCAGCTTCTTGATGGTGGAAAAGTTTGGCTTTAGCGCGTCAGATATCGCTCTGCTCTTTTTAGTCAATCACATTATTAACTCTTGGGCAGCACCCCGCATAGGCAAGTTGATTGCTAAATGGGGCGAACATAAAGCGCTAACACTTGAGTACCTTGGCTTGATCGTGATCTTTATCAGCTATGCCTTAGTGGATAACGCAGCGATGGCAGCCGCTTTATTTATCATCGATCACATCTTGTTCTCTTTGGCGATCAGTATTGAAAGCTACTTTAAGCGTATTGCTGATCCACAAGACATAGCATCAACTGCCGGCGTATCATTCACGATTAATCATATCGCTGCCGTGATCATTCCAGCGGCCTTTGGTTTTATTTGGATAGACTCACCCGCCATCGTTTTTTATATCGGCGCAGGCATGGCATTTATATCGTTGCTACTTGCTCAACGAATACCGGGGTCGCTAAATCAATTAGAAGCGCTTAGCCGCGGGTGAACACCCAGGTGTCGCCTTTACTTTGTGATTTATTAAACGCATAGCCATCAACATCAAACTTCTTGATCGCTTCTGGATCTTGCAAACGATTTAACAAGATATAACGGCTTAATAAACCGCGCGCTTTTTTCGCATAGATACCAATCATTTTAAATTGGCCATCTTTACGCTCTTTAAATTGCGGCGTGATGATCCGACCCTCGATTAGCTTTGGCTTTACTGACTTAAAGTACTCATTGGATGCCAAGTTAATAACAACATCATCACCTTGCGCTTTTAACTGCTTATTAATCGCTTGGGTGATAGTGGTATCCCAAAATTCATACAAGTTCTTACCGCGCGAATTTTCTAGCGATGTGCCCATTTCTAAGCGATACGCCATCATCAAATCCATCGGTTTAAGCAGCCCATAGAGACCCGACAAAATACGCAAATGCTCTTGTGCATAGGCCAAATCATCTTCTGAAAAACTTTCGGCATCCATACCGGCATAGACATCACCTTTGAAGGCGAGCAACGCTTGCTTTGCATTTTTCTTTGTAATCTTTGGCGTCCACTCGGCATAACGATCGAAGTTAAGTTCGGCCAAATTCATACTGAGCTTCATTAGCTCTGCAAGATCCATTGAAGAAAACTGGCGCAAACGATCAATTAAAACTTGCGAGTCTTTCAAAAACTCAGGCTTAGTACTGAGCTTGCTTGGTACAGGTGTGTCGTAATCCAGTTTCTTTGCCGGTGAGATAAGAATAAGCACGGGTCTTCTCGTTTATGCAGATCGTTTTTTAAGGTGAATGAGTAACAGTGATAAAGCCGCTGGTGTAATACCAGGGATACGGCCAGCTTGACCTATTGTTTGTGGACGTAGGCGCGCTAACTTTTCTGTCAGCTCAGCGGATAAGCCTTTTACTAAGGCGTAATCAATATCCTCAGGCAAAGAGACCGCTTCTGCGGTTTTTGATTTCTCAACCTCTGCCACTTGTCGGTTGATGTAACCAGAGTACTTAGCTTGTATCTCAACTTGCTCGCGCACTTGTTCCGCCCAAGGTTTGTCACTGTGCATTGGGCCGACAACAGCAAGCGAAGTCACCTTCGCATAATCACTTTTTGGTCGCGCTATTAATTCAATGGCACGGGTTTCTTTACGAAGCTCATCGCCGAGCAACTCGTGTGCCTGTTCAATACCCAAGTCATTCGGGCGCACAAACGTTTCTTTAAGACGTTGTTGCTCTTTAGCAATTGCTTCACGCTTCTCTTCAAAGAACTGCCATTGTTTATCATCAACCAAACCTAGCTCTCGGCCTTTTTCGGTTAGGCGCAGATCAGCATTATCTTCTCGGAGCATCAAGCGATATTCAGCACGACTTGTGAACATTCGATAAGGCTCTTGCGTGCCCCGTGTTATCAAATCATCAACCAACACGCCCAAATAGGCTTCATCACGACGCGGGCACCAAGCTTCTTTGTTTTGTGCTTTCAATGCCGCATTTGTACCCGCTAATAAACCTTGTGCTGCCGCTTCTTCATAACCGGTCGTGCCGTTGATTTGTCCTGCAAAGAACAAGGCTTCAATGTGTTTAGTTTCTAATGATGATTTCAATTCACGCGGATCAAAGAAGTCATATTCAATGGCATAGCCAGGGCGAGTAATACGCGCTTGCTCAAAACCCTTCATTGAGCGCACCAGCTCCCACTGCACATCAAATGGCAACGATGTAGAAATGCCATTTGGATAAAGCTCATTACTGGTTAGGCCTTCTGGCTCAATAAAGATTTGATGCGAATCTTTATCGGCGAAACGAACTACCTTATCTTCAATTGATGGGCAGTATCTTGGACCAACGCCTTCAATTACGCCGGTATACATTGGCGAGCGATCCATTCCACCGCGAATGATATCGTGCGTCTGTTGATTGGTTCGAGTGATGTGACACGGGATTTGTTGTGGGTGCCAACTGCGATCCGCCATGAACGAGAACACCGGCTCTGGGTTATCACCTGGCTGCTCTTCCAACACGCTAAAATTTACGGAGCGCTTATCAATACGCGGCGGCGTTCCGGTTTTTAATCGCTCAACGGTAAAGGGCTGTTCACGAAGGCGCAGTGATAAAGCATTTGCCGGTGGATCCCCTGCTCTGCCGCCTTGGTAATTTTCTAGGCCAATATGAATGCGACCACCTAAAAAAGTGCCGACGGTCAACACCACGGTGTCCGCTCTAAACTTCAAGCCCATCTGCGTGGTCACGCCAACAGCGCGACCATTTTCAACAATCAGGTCATCAACGGCTTGCTGAAACAGATCGAGGTTTTCTTGTTCTTCTAATGCAGCACGAACAGCCGCTTTATATAGAGCACGATCTGCTTGCGCACGTGTCGCGCGAACCGCAGGCCCTTTACGCGAATTTAAAGTGCGGAATTGAATACCGCCGCGGTCAGCCGCTTTTGCCATCAGACCGCCTAGCGCATCCACTTCACGAACCAGATGGCCCTTACCAATACCACCAATCGCAGGGTTACAGCTCATCGCACCTAGGGTGTCGATGTTGTGAGAGAGCAATAAGGTTTTTTGACCCATGCGCGCAGACGCCAAGGCCGCCTCGGTACCGGCATGGCCTCCGCCTACAACAATGACTGCATAATGATCTGCGTGAAACATGGGTTCGTCGCTAAAAAATGTGAAGTTATAGTTTAAACAAGCATTTAGGTCGCGTCATGTCACAAATCGATGACAGAAACGCTGTGCTTTTTGAGGCTTTTTCTCACCGCCCACTCCTCAAGTCGATCTACTGAGCTTGTCGCCATCAAGTGCACATCTAATACCTGGGTTGAATCTTCCAGGCTCTCACTCAAAATTTGTTTCATGCGCTGCATTACACCTGACGTCGGTTCATAAAAAGTTAAGGCGTAACCAAAGTAATCTTGGATTCGATCTTTAAGACCAATGTAGTGCGTGCATCCCAATACGATGTGGCTCACCTTATTTTCTTTTATTTCAGCCAGTGCCGACTTCAAAAGGTTTGGCCAGTTTTCACGCTGGTTCTCTTCCAAAGCAGAGACCCAGCCAGCACAAGGTGATTCATAAACCCCTTTACCGTCGTATTTTGCTTTGAGTTTTTTATAGCGTTCACTCAGCAACGTTGCTTTTGTGGCAAGTACGGCAACATCGGTTTGTTCCGAGAGAGCAGCAGGCTTTATCGCAGGTTCTACGCCTATGATAGGTAACGCTGTTTTAGTTCGCATCTCATCGATGGCAATAGCGGTTGCGGTATTACATGCCACCACAATGGCTTCAACATCCTGACATTCAAAATAGTTTTGGATCGCTAAACAACGCTGTTTAATTTCTTCTTCGGTTTTGTCGCCATAAGGTGCAAAGGCGTTATCTGCAAGATACAAATAGTGATTATTCGGAAAGGCCTTTAGTGCTGCTTCAAGTAACGCTAAACCGCCTATACCTGAATCGAAGAATCCAATACGCACCGTTACTTACCAATACAAAAGCCGGCGAATATCTCACCGAGTAAGTCATCAGCGCTGAACTCGCCGGTAATCTCAGATAGTGCCAATTGAGCGTGGCGAAGATCCTCGGCCATCAACTCCCCAGCAAGCCCCTCATGCAATGCGGCTTTGCCTGTACGAATGTGTTCTAAGGCGCGTTCAATCGCATCGATATGGCGGCGACGAGCTAAGAACTCACCTTGCGTAGTTTGTTCAAGCCCCATGGTTTGTCTGAGATACGCTTTAAGCTCAACGATGCCCTCGCCCTGCTTTGCACTGACCGCAAAGACTTTTTTGTTCGCATCTAAACCAATTGTTCGCCCAGTCTTATCTGCTTTGTTATGCAAAAAGGTAACCGGGACATGTGGTGGCAAGTTCGACTCTTCAAATGAACGATGCTCAGGATCAGCGTCGCCGTCATAAACCCACAAAATACGATCTGCTTGCGCAATTGCATCATGGGCACGCTGAATACCAATCTGCTCAACAACATCACTGCTATCTCGCAAGCCCGCGGTATCTATGAGATGTAAAGGCATGCCATCTAGTTGGATCTGTTCTTTAACCACATCACGCGTGGTTCCAGGGATGTCCGTAACGATCGCGCTTTCATTACCTACCAGTGCATTAAGCAAACTTGATTTACCCGCATTCGGTCGGCCTGCTATCACCAAAGTCATTCCATCGCGCATCACGCGACCAACATTGGCCGCCGCTAGCAAAGTCTCTACTTGCTCGATGAGCAACTCCACATCACCTGCAACTTTGCCATCAGAGAGAAAGTCGATTTCTTCTTCTGGGAAATCAATGGCTGCTTCAACGTACATCCGTAAATGCGTCAGCGCACTCACTAAGTTATGTATCCGTTCAGAAAATTCGCCTTGTAAAGAACGTGCGGCAAGCTTTGCCGCAGCGGTCGTTTCAGCATCAATAAGGTCGGCAATGGCTTCTGCTTGAGCAAGGTCAATCTTGTCGTTAAGAAATGCGCGCTCGGTATATTCACCGGCGTTAGCTAAACGTGCGCCACTTGCTACACATCGTTGGAGCAATCGATCTAAAACAACCGGGCCGCCATGTGCTTGAAACTCGACTACATCTTCACCGGTATAAGAATGTGGCGCTTTAAAACAAAGCAAGATGCCGTTATCGATTAACGATTCATCGTGATCTATAAAGGGGCCGTAATGTGCCATGCGCGGCTCGGGTACTTTCGAAGCCACCTGCTGCGCTATGGAAAAAGCTAATGAACCCGAAAGTCTAACGATACCAACGCCACCTCGACCAGGTGGCGTTATAACCGCCGCTATAGTATCGGTGTCGCGTTCACTCACGCGATGACCTTAAGCGGACTCCCCTGCTTCGATGCGTTTAGTAATCACATACTGCTGTGCAATCGATAACAGGTTGTTGAATACCCAGTACAACACCAAACCCGCTGGGAAGAAGGCAAACATCACACCAAACACTAATGGCAGATACATCATGATCTTTTGTTGCATAGGATCAGGTGGTTGAGGGTTGAGCTTTTGTTGCACAAACATGGAGACGGCCATGATCACAGGTAACACGTAGTAAGGATCCTTAACTGCTAAGTCATCAATCCATAGGATCCATGGTGCTTGGCGCAACTCAACACTTTCGAGTAGTACCCAGTAAAGCGCAATAAAGAACGGAATCTGAATCAACATGGGTAAACAACCACCGAGCGGATTCACCTTTTCCTTTTTATAGATCTCCATCATCTCTTTCTGCATGCGCTGCTTATCTTCGCCAAAGCGGTCTTTCAGCGCTTGAATGCGTGGCGTTAACTTACGCATGTTCGCCATTGAGCGATAACTGGTTTCAGAAAGTTTGTAGAACACTAACTTGATCAAAATGGTGAAGATGATGATGGTCCATCCCCAGTTTTGTACAAAGTCATTAATCCATTCCAAAATCACATGCATGGGTTTAGCAATGAAAACCAACCAACCGTAATCAACGGTGAGTTCTAGACCTTGTGCTAAAGGCTCAAGCTCTGCTTGAAGTTTTGGGCCCATGAAGAGTTGACCGCCAAAACTGGCCGTTTGACCTGGTGCAACACTTTTCGCTTGTGAGTAAGTCCCCAAGACGTATTGCGCACCTGCCGCTTTACTGTAGAAGTGCTGTGTTTCACCACGATCAGGAATAAATGCGCCAAGGAAGTAATGCTGAATCATCGCAACCCAGCCATCGGTCGCATCACGATCAACTTTTTGTGAAGCTAACTCACCGAAATCGTATTTTTGATATTTGTCGACCTGGTCGTAAATTGCGCCACCCGTATAGGTGTACATCAACGCATTGCCACTGTCGGTAGGCTCACCACGTTTTAACTGACGATAATCACGGCCCGCCCATTCGCTAGACGATCCATTATTAATGATGTGCTCAAGCTTCACCGCATGCTTACCGCGGGTAAAGGTGTAACGCTTAGTAACAACCAAGCCATCTTTACTTGCCCATTGCAGATCAACCACTAAGTCATTGGCATCATCAGCCATGCGATAACTTGCCTGAGAAGCCGCAAAGGTCGATGTATGGTTTGGCGTACGCTCTGTATCTGCACCAAGCAAGCCCGACTGTGCGATGAAGTAATCACTCATCCGCTCGCTCATTAAGTGATACTTAATGTCCGGCTGATCTACTGAAATCGGATACTTGTTGAGCTTGGCATCGATAATTGAGCCGCCCACTGAACTGATATATACATCCAGCGTGTCGGTCACGACATGTACCAATTTAGGTGCCGTAGTAGGATCTACATTACCAATCGTTGGCATTGATGCCTGGGGTAAACTCGGTGCGTCATTCGTATTTGCTACTGGCACATCAGCCGCGTTGTTCATTTGCGCAACGGGCGTAGATTGTTGTTTTGGTAAAACGTAATCAGCCTGCCAAGCTTCCCACAATAATAATGAGATGAATGCCAGTGCCATGAAAAGCAGCAAACGAATATTGTCCATTGAATACAGCCTAATGATGTTGGTTGCTGTTAAAGATGGTTCGCGAGTTTAAGCTACTCGTCGCCCAGTGTCATGCTTGATCAAGTTTAGAAAGCGCCTGCGCAAACAGCTGTTGTAACGAATGTTGGAGTTCAGCGTTTGTCTTCGCACGAACCGAGTGACGCGTCATCACAATAAAATCGATCGCCTGAGCTTTAAGTGATGGTTCTTGTCGAAAGGTTTCGCGGATTAAGCGTTTGATGCGATTTCGATCAACCGCCCTTTTCAGCTGTTTTTTCGCAATCGCCAGACCCAATCGGGAATCAATACCCTCAAGACGTTTTTTTGCAAGAACCGTAAAAAACGAATCGGCTGACTTCAGCGGGTTATCAAATACCCGTTGAAAGTCAGCCGATGTCAGTAAGCGTTGGTCTCGAGTGAACTGATGGGACATCAAGCCCCCCACTCTTAAGCTGCTTAAGGAATTAAGCGAGCGCGGCCTTTCGCACGACGTGCATTCAAGATCTTACGACCTGATTTAGTTGCCATACGCGCACGGAAACCGTGAGTTCGAACACGCTTCAAGTTGCTTGGTTGAAAAGTACGTTTCATGACCGGATTCCCGTCGATAAATCATTCAATTAAATGGGGCTTGCATCGCTAGACCCAGAAAGGCGCGAGAAGATACGGCATGCCACATCATTTGTCAAAAGTTTTGCTTGGTATCTAAAGTCTTTTCAAATTTCTCTTTACACAGTGCATGGTGCCGTGTGTATAAATCTGTAAGTGAGTATACACTAACTCATAAGTGCCTGTTATCATAATATTTTGATGTGGATAACTCTTTATTTTACAGTTATTATTCCAACCCTAAAATTATTATAAAATCACTCTTACACTGGATCTTAGCCATCAATATTTGGCCTGCATTAGCTGATCGATTAAGCCGAGACATCCCGGAACAACAGTTCAACACGTGGATCAGTCCTCTGCAATGTCACGAAGAACCCCTACATCTTCGCCTTATGGCGCCCAATGCCTTTGTGCTTGATTGGGTAAAAAAGAACTATCTTTCTTTGCTTCAAGGCTATCTTCAGGATGTCCCAAACCAAGAAGCAACCAAAATCACACTTGAAATAGGTAGTTTGGCAAAAGCTATCGATCAACCTGTTATTGCGTCATCGGCGATTGTTTCTTCGAATAAGCTTGCGCCTGAGGCTGTCATTGAAGAGCCTGAAACAATCAACATCGATTTCACGTTTGAATCATTTGTAGAAGGTAAATCCAATCAGTTAGCTCGAGCTGCGGGTATTCAAGTTGGCGAGAACCCTGGCAAGGCCTATAACCCTTTATACATTTATGGTGGTGTTGGTCTGGGTAAAACACACTTGATGCACGCTGTTGGTAATCTAATTAAACGTGACAATCCTGCAGCGAAAGTGCTTTACATGCATTCTGAAGGTTTTGTTGCCGAGATGGTTAAAGCGCTGCAGCACAACAAAATAGACGAGTTTAAAAAGCGCATGCGTAGTGTAAATGCATTACTCATTGACGATGTGCAGTTCTTCGCTGGTAAAGAACACTCTCAAGAAGAATTCTTCCATACTTTCAATGCTTTATTCGAATCTCGTCAACAAATTATCTTAACCTCAGATCGTTTTCCAAAGGAAGTAGAAGGTCTTGAGGACCGACTGAAATCTCGCTTTGGTTGGGGTTTAACTGTCTCAATTGAACCACCAGATCTAGAAACACGCGTTGCCATCTTAATGAGTAAAGCAATGCAATTATTCCGTTTAGAACTGCCAAGTGAAGTTGCTTTTTTTATTGCGAAGCATGTGAGATCTAACATTCGTGAGTTAGAAGGTGCTTTACGCCGCATCAATGCTAATGCCCAATTTACGGGTAGGGCAGTGACGGTTGATTTTGCGCAAGAAGCTCTGCGCGACATGATTGATGCCCAAGCTCGATTAGTCACGTTAGAAAATATTCAGAAAACTGTGGCTCAATATTTCAAAATTCGTGTTTCCGATTTATTGTCGAGTAAACGCAGTAGAACAGTTGCACGACCACGCCAGATTGCCATGGCGTTAGCGAAAGAATTAACTAATCATAGTCTTCCAGAGATCGGTGAATCTTTCGGTGGGCGCGACCACACAACTGTGTTGTATGCGACCCGTAAAATTGCTGAATTACGTGAATCTGACGTTCACGTTGCTGAAGACTTTAATAACCTGTTGAGAACCCTGAGTAGCTAATGTTGATAACTGTTGAACAAAAGATGCAAAAACAAAAATGCATAAGTTATCCACAATTGATACACAGGCTAAACAGAAGAAATTGAGTACTATTAATCACGATATTTTTATATTAAGTAATTGAAAAATAAGAAATATTTATTATTTTTTGCAGTTATACCCAGGCATAATAATAATAATAAATTTCTATAAATTACTTATTTAATTTAAAGAGAAGGGGATAAGGAAAAAATGAAAATCCAAGCGAATCGAGATGATTTGTTGAAGCCGTTATTGATGGTCGGCAATGTTGTTGAACGACGTCAAACGCTCCCCATTTTGGCAAACATTTTGATTACAGGAAGTAACAATCGTTTGAGTATTACCGCAACAGATTTAGAGGTTGAGTTAACGACGTCAGCTACAGCACAACTCTCAAATGATGTTGAATTTACTTTGCCTGCTCGAAAGCTCATTGATATCTGTAAGGCGCTACCGCAAGGAGCTGACATCACACTAGATATTGATGGCGAAAAGGTTGTTTTGAAATCAGGTCGCGGTCGTTACAGCATGGGCATGTTGGCTGCTCGTGATTACCCATCTATTGAACCTTCTGCTGCGAGTGAATCTTTCACTTGTCCTGAATCAGTTTTCAAACGTTTAATCGATCAAACATCGTTTGCTATGGCACAACAAGATGTTCGTTATTACTTGAACGGTTTATTGTTTGAAATTAAATCGGGTCAATTACGTACAGTAGCAACTGATGGACACCGTTTGGCATTGTGTGATGCTGACTTCAAAGTGTCTGTTAGCAAAGATATGCAAGTGATTTTGCCACGTAAGGCAGTGATTGAATTGAGTCGTTTGCTTACCGATAGTGATGATGAAATCACGGTAGATATCAGTAATAGTCATGTTCGGATCACCATGGGTGATACCTCATTCACCTCTAAGTTGATTGATGGCCGGTTCCCAGATTATGAACGGGTTATGCCTCAAGGTGAGACACATCCCATAGCCGCAGATAAAGAGATATTGAAACAAGCGTTAACACGTACTTCTATTTTGTCGAATGAAAAATATCGTGGAATTCGCTTTCGTTTAACCGAAAATCTTTTGCATTTACAAGCCCACAACCCTGAGCAAGATGAAGCAGAGGAAGAGGTTGAAATTCACTATACAGGTCCCGAAATGACCATTGGTTTTAATGTGGGTTATTTGTTGGATGTTCTTTCTGTTATTGGAACCGAGAAAGTGGCATTTGCTGTTGTTGATTCGAATTCAAGTACCTTGGTAACACCAAGTGATACATCAGATTCACGTTACGTCATTATGCCAATGCGTCTGTAAGGATTTAAAACGATGAGAAAGGGGCCTTGAGCCCCTTTTTTTCTCTATGTTGAAGCGACTTGTCCTATCCAATCTAAGAAGTTTTGATGATGCAGAGATTGATCTGACATCAGGACTCAATTTGATCCTTGGTGACAATGGATCTGGCAAGACAACATTATTAGAAGCGATTTATTTACTTTTTCGAGGTCGAAGTTTTCGACATCGTGAAATCTCACCTTTGATCAAAGACGGTCAGACTCAGTACCAACTTTTTACTGAGTTCGTAGGAAAGGGTGGAGAAAACCATCGTTTGGGTTTGCAGCAAGACAAACAAAACACTCTCATCAAATTGGATGGTGAAACAGCGAAACGTCGCTCCGATATCATTCATCTTTTACCTATTGAATGGATAGGGCCAGATCCTCAAGCGCTAATTACTGACGAGCCGGAAGGAAGAAGAGCTTTTATCGATAATGGATTGTTTCACGTGAAACATGATTATTTATCGATTGTTCAGAAGTACCATCGAGCTTTGGATCAGCGAAATGCCAGTCTAAAACAAAATCAGGATGCAACTACCTGGGATCAACAATTGGTCGAATATGGATCAGAAATCCATAAAATACGGTCTTTATACATAAAGCGATTAATCACTTACATAGAAGATCAATTGAACGATTGGAATCTCGACATTGAGGTTAAATTCTCATATCAACGTGGTTGGTCGGACGAGTTAACGCTTCTCGATGCGTTGAAAAAGAATTTAGAAACCGATCGAAAGCGCAAATTCACCAGTGTAGGCCCTCACAGGGCAGATTTAGTTATTAAGGCGGGAGACAAGCGTTCAAGCCGAAAACTCTCGCGAGGGCAGCTTAAAATGCTCGTGGCGGCGATGCATTTGGCTCAGACTCGCTACCGAATTGACGCAGGCTTGAGTGCGGGCATTTTATTAATCGATGATCTTTCAGCAGAGCTCGATGAGACAAATAAAAATCGACTAATTTCAGCCGGCAAAGACCTGTTTCCACAAATGATTATTGTGAGCTTAACCGAAGCTGAAATTCCCGAATTAAATCAGTCAGTTAACACTATTCATGTTTCACGTGGAACCGTCATAAAAAGCTGCTAAAAACACGATTTTGAGATACAATAAATCGTCTTAAATGAGAGGCCCTAAACCATGGCTGACGGCAACCAATACGATACGAGTTCCATCAAAGTTCTTAAGGGACTGGATGCCGTAAGAAAGCGCCCTGGTATGTACATTGGTGACACCGATGACGGCACCGGTTTGCACCACATGGTCTTCGAAGTTGTCGATAATTCTATCGATGAAGCACTTGCCGGGCACTGTACTGAAATCACCGTCATCATTCATACCGATGGTTCTGTCAGCGTAGCCGATAATGGTCGTGGTATTCCTGTAGGAATCCACGAAGAAGAAGGCCGCTCAGCAGCAGAAGTTATTCTGACCGTGCTACACGCGGGCGGAAAGTTTGACGATAACTCGTACAAAGTCTCAGGCGGTTTGCACGGCGTTGGTGTTTCAGTTGTAAATGCGCTATCAGATGAGCTTGAACTGACTATTTACCGTGAAGGTAAAAAACACCAGCAACATTACCGTCTAGGGGATCCTCAAGAACCACTTGCAGTAGTGGGAGATTCAGACAAAACCGGCACGCGCGTTCGCTTCAAGCCTAGTAAAACAATCTTCTCTGACGTTGAATTCCACTACGAGATTCTCTCAAAGCGTTTACGCGAATTGTCCTTCCTAAACTCAGGCGTTCGTATTGCACTGAGTGATGAGCGCTCAGACAAAGCCGATGTGTTTGAGTATGAGGGCGGTATCAAAGCGTTCGTTAAACACTTAAACCGTAACAAGACACCGTTGAACCAAACAGTTTTCCATATGACATCAGAGCGAAATGATGTTGGCGTAGAGGTTTCTATGCAGTGGAACGAGTCTTACCAGGAAAATATTTACTGCTTTACGAATAACATACCGCAGCGCGATGGTGGCACTCACTTAGCCGGTTTTCGTGCAGCATTGACTCGTACCTTAAACAATTACATCGAGTCTGAAGGTTTAGCTAAGAAACAAAAAGTCGCGACCTCAGGCGATGATGCCCGTGAAGGATTGACCGCGATTGTGTCGGTTAAAGTGCCTGATCCAAAGTTCTCTTCTCAAACCAAAGACAAGCTTGTCTCTTCTGAAGTGAAATCGGTTGTTGAGTCACTGGTTAATGAAAAGCTCTCTGAATTTCTCGTTGAGAATCCAGCCGAAGCGAAAAACATTGCCGGCAAAATGATAGATGCGGCTCGTGCGCGAGAAGCAGCACGCAAAGCGCGTGAAATGACACGCCGAAAAGGGGTGCTAGATGTTGCTGGATTGCCAGGTAAATTAGCCGATTGTCAGGAAAAAGACCCCTCATTATCAGAGCTTTACCTGGTGGAGGGTGATTCCGCGGGTGGTTCAGCTAAGCAAGGCCGCGACCGTCGAACTCAAGCGATTTTGCCGCTCAAAGGTAAGATACTAAATGTCGAAAAAGCGCGTTTTGACAAAATGTTATCTTCTGCAGAAGTTGGCACTTTGATCACCGCCCTAGGTTGTGGCATTGGACGTGAAGAGTTTGATGTAGAGAAGTTACGTTATCACCGCATCATTATCATGACCGACGCTGACGTCGATGGTGCACACATTCGCACCTTGCTCTTAACTTTCTTTTACCGCCAGATGCCAGCATTGATTGAGCGTGGACATATTTATATTGCTCAACCACCTTTGTACAAAGTGAAGAAAGGTAAGCAAGAAACCTACATTAAAGATGATCAAGCACTAAATGCTTATCTATTAAGAACCGCTTTAGATGGTGCCCAGTTATATGTAAACAGCGGTGCACCTGCGTTAGCTGAAAGTGCATTAGATACATTGGCAACAGACTATGTCGCGGTTTCAGCAATTCAACGACGCTTAGGTAAACGCTTTGATGATCAATTGATGCAACATTTGTTGTACATGCCGCGCGTTGATGATGCCTTGATGGCAGATGGAACGAAGTTTGATGCATGGATTGCTGATCTAGAAGGTCGTCTGCAAGCTGAAGGTGGTGTATCAGATCATTACACCTTGAAGCGCATTGTTGCTGATGAAGAACATTCAGAACGACTTTTAATTGAGCGTTGGACACATGGCATCGCCAATCAAAAAGAAATGCCTACCGATTTCTTCCACAGTGCTGACTATCAAAAGATTGCCGAGTTGAGTGATCAGTTAATTGATTTCTTGGCAGAGGATGCTTATGTCATGCGTGGCGATAAACAGCAACCTGTGAAGAGTTTTGAAGAAGCCTTGGCTTGGTTGATGGATGAAGCAAAACGCGGCCAACATATCCAGCGCTATAAAGGATTGGGTGAGATGAACCCAGAACAGCTTTGGGAAACCACCATGGACCAAAGCAATCGTCGATTGTTGCAGGTGAGTATTGAAGATGCGGTTGGCTCAGATGAAATCTTCACCACCTTGATGGGTGATCTGGTAGAGCCTCGTCGAGAGTTTATTGAGAAGAATGCTTTGATGGTCGAGAACATCGACATCTAAAACTAAGCGTTTATCCCCAGAGTTATCCACAGACTATAGAAACAAGCGGCGGTTATTGCGCTGCAAAATGTAAGTGCTTATAAATAAAAGAATTATTTAAGTAAGTAAGCGAACACTTACTTTATATTTATTGGCCTTACAGCATATCCATTTGGCCTTCAATCCAATCCTCAACGTCCTTCATGATGGCTGAGGCTTTGCGGCCTTCGGTGGGGATCGGTTTCCCAACACGCACTTGGATCGTTCCTGGATACTTCTTAACACCCCGCCGCTTCCAATAAATACCGGCATTATGTGCAATCGGAATAACGGGTAAGCCGGACTTCTCAGCCAACATAGCACCGCCAGCGCTATACTTTTGACGCTCACCCGGCGCTGTGCGTGTCCCTTCTGGAAAAACAACAATCAGACGGCCTTGGTCTAGTCGTTTTAGCCCATCATCTACCACCATCTTGAGTGCTTTACGACCCGCACTACGATCGATAGGAATGGAACGGGTGAAATGTAATGCCCAACCAAAAATGGGAATTTGCATGAGCTCTTTCTTCAAGATCCAAGATTGATGAATCGGAAATAAACCTCGAAGTGAAATCGTTTCCCATGTTGATTGATGCTTGGACATGATAATGCCCGCGCCTTCTTGAGGAATGTTTTCCCAGCCTTCGATGTTTACATCAAGATTACATAGCCAGCGCATAGCGACAAGATTGACGCGGCCCCATGCGGTGGCAAGCCAATCTGAATAACTCTGCGGTAACAACCAACCTAATAAAGCGATCAAGCCACCATGGATGATCACGGAGATAACCATGAAGAGAAAATAAATGACCGATCGAATAAAGATCATGCTTATTGCTGCGGTTGTAATAAACCGATATCAGCAACTTGTAAGAAAGCCGATTGCAACTGACCTAGCATCGCTAATCGATTCGCTTTAACCGAAGCATCATCTACCATCACCATCACATCATCAAAGTAAGCATCAACGGGTGAACGTAAAGTCGACAATGCTTTGAGCGCATCCGAGTAAGCTGACGATGCCATAGCCTGTGTTGCCGAAGAGGTTGCATCTTGCATGGCTTGATGAAGAGCAGATTCAGCATCGAGATCAAATAACTTGGTATCAATGGAAGATGAAAGTTCGCCCTCAACTTTTTTGAGCAAGTTACTAATGCGCTTATTCGCTGCAGCCAATGCTTCAGCTTCTGGTAAGCCACGGAATTCGGTTACCGCATTAATGCGCTGATCAAAGTCATTTAAGGTTGAAGGCTTAACGGCTAGTACCGCTTCAAAGGTATCAACACTGACACCAAGGTCAGCATACAACCCTTTAAGACGATCAAACATGAAGCCTTCAACATCATCAATGGCTGACGCTTCGGTAATGTTTCTTGCTAAGTTGTTAGAAGCCTGTGTGAGTAAATCACGAATGTTTAATGGCAGTTGATGCTCACGAATAATACGAAGGGCACCTAAAGCAGCACGACGTAAAGCAAAAGGATCTTTGTCGCCGGTGGGTTTCATACCAATGCCGAAGATACCGACAAGGGTATCGATGCGTTCGGCTAAGGCAATCGCAATACCTGTTTTAGTTTGCGGCAACTGATCACCAGAGAAGCGCGGCATATAGAATTCATCCATTGCCTGCGCAATCTCAGCATCCTCGCCATCACGCTGGGCTTGGTAACGACCCATGATGCCTTGCATATCACCAAATTCGTAAACCATCTCCGTCATCAAGTCACAACGACTTAATTGGCCGGCACGTTTAGCTTTTGCAACATCACCGTCAATAGACTTAGCAATATATTCAGCTAAAGCAGCGACACGCTCTGACTTGTCATACATGCTGCCAAGCTGCTTTTGGAAGACAACGGTTTTTAAACGTTCGATATGGTCTTCAAGCTTTTTCTTGCCATCTTGTTGCCAGAAGAACATCGCATCTGCCAAACGAGGACGAACAACACGCTCGTTACCCGCTTTGATCATGGCGGGATCTTTACTTTCAATATTGGCAAGCGTGATGAAGTGGTTCATCAATTCGTTCTTTGCATTGAAGATAGGAAAGTACTTTTGGTTACTCTTCATGGTTGAAACAAGCGCTTCATGAGGAACTTCTAAGAAGCGTTCTTCAAACTCGCCAGCAACCGGAATAGGCCACTCATTCAATGCGGTGACTTCTTCTAGAAGATCGTCATCCATCTCAGCGACACCATTAAGTGAAGCAGCGGTTTCTTCAACTTGTGCTTTAACTTTTGCTTTGCGCTGATCAAAGTCTGCAATGACATAACCAGGACTCAACAATTGGTTAGCATAGGTGTCAGGTGATTTGATCTCGATCGCCTCAGGATGATGGAAGCGATGGCCATAACTTATACGGCCAGAGGTTGCATCGAGAATGCGGCAGTTGACGACGTCGTTACCGAGTAAGAAAACTAACCAATGCACTGGTCGAACAAACTGTGCTTCTGATGAGCCCCAACGCATGCGCTTAGGTATAGGTAATTTATTCAGTGCATTTTCAGCGATTGTAGGAAGTAGTTCACTCGCAGCTTGCCCTGCCTCGTGCATCTGATAGGCGAGCCATTCGCCTTTCGGTGTCTCGATGCGCTGTAATTGGTCAACGGTTGTACCGCATGATTGAGCAAAGCCTTCAGCCGCTTTAGTTGGATTGCCATCGGCATCAAACGCGGCTTTAACTGCAGGACCACGACGCTCAACATCACGATCGGCCTGCTGGACTTCAACATCCTTAATGAATATGGCGAGACGACGCGGCGCTGCGTAAGACTTAACCTCACCATGCGCTAAGTTTGCTGCTGCAAGGCCAGCAACAAATTCGTTCGTCAACGCATTAGATAGCTTTCGTAAGGCAACCGGTGGTAACTCTTCAGTACCGAGTTCAAACAACAAATCGGCAGTGTTAGCCATTGCTCACCTCTCCTTGAGGGGTCTCTAACATCGGGAAGCCTAAGCGTTCACGAGCCTCGTAATAAGATTGAGCAACTGCACGGGCCAAAGCACGTACACGCAAGATATAGCGCTGACGTTCAGTCACTGAAATAGCATGCCGTGCATCTAATAAGTTGAAGGCATGTGAGGCTTTAAGTACTTGCTCATAGGCTGGTAACGGTAAGCCCGCTTCAATCAGCTTGTTGGATTGTTTCTCACACTGATCAAACAGTGAAAAGTGGAAGTCCACATCGGCATGCTCGAAGTTATAGGCTGATTGCTCAACTTCATTTTGTAAGAACACATCACCATAGGTCACAGGGCCTTGAGGGCCGTTGGTCCAAACCAAATCGTAAACCGATTCCACACCCTGTAAGTACATGGCAATACGCTCGATGCCATAAGTGATCTCGCCAGTCACTGGACGACAATCTAAACCACCGACCTGTTGGAAATACGTAAACTGCGTCACTTCCATACCGTTAAGCCAGACTTCCCAGCCAAGACCCCACGCGCCAAGCGTTGGTGATTCCCAGTTATCTTCAACAAACCGGATGTCATGTGTCAGGGTGTCGATACCCATCATTTCCAAAGAACCAAGATACAGCTCTTGGATATTCTTAGGTGATGGCTTCATTGCCACTTGAAATTGGTAGTAGTGCTGTAAGCGATTCGGATTTTCGCCATAGCGACCATCAGTAGGCCGACGAGACGGCTGCACATAAGCAGCGTTCCATGGCTCAGGTCCAATGGAGCGTAAAAAGGTCGCGGTATGGAAGGTGCCCGCGCCCATTTCCATGTCGTATGGTTGCATGATGACGCAACCTTGCTCAGCCCAATACTGCTGAAGGGCAAAAATTAGGCCCTGAAACGTCGAAACGTCCGCTGCTTGTTTCATGATAGTTGGCTCTAAAGCGATCAAAATCGTTAAAACGCATCATTATATACGCTCTAGAAAATATCTCGCCTTACATTCGAACGTCTAAGTCACTAAAATTCGCGCATAAGATTCTGTGGCAACGATGTCACCGCGATAGGCATAAGCATGACACAACGTAAAGCACTCGCATTGATCTCTGGAGGGCTTGATTCGCTACTGGCGACTCGGGTGATTCAGGAGCAAGGCATCCATGTTGAGGGGGTAAATTTTTTTACCGGCTTCTGCGTGGAGGGTCATACCCATGCGATTCGTCAAAAAGATAAAGATAAGCCGAAGCGAAATAATGCCCTTTGGTCGGCTGAGCGACTGGGCATCAAGCTACATATCGTGGATATTGTTGAAGAATATAAAGATGTGGTTTTTAACCCGAAACATGGCTATGGGTCGAACCTAAACCCTTGTTTAGACTGTAAAATATTCATGGTAAAGAAGGCGCATGAATGGATCGAGAAGAACGATTTTGACTTCGTTATCACCGGTGAAGTGATCGGTCAGCGGCCTAAATCTCAGCGCAAAGCGACCATGCCGGTGATCCAAGAAGAATCGGGCATTCATGACCGGCTACTGCGCCCGTTATGCGCCAAAAACCTACCTGAAACGTTACCGGAGCGAGAAGGTTGGGTAAATCGATCACAGCTTTATGATTTTCACGGTCGTAGTCGTAAGCCGCAGATGGCTTTAGCGCAAAAGTTTGGTTTCGAAGACTATGCGCAACCTGCAGGCGGCTGTTGTTTCCTCACCGATGAGCAGTATTCGGTCAAGTTGTCAGACATGTGGCAGTCGCGTGGCGAAAAGCGTTATGAGCTCGACGACATCATGCTATTGAAAGTCGGTCGTCATGTGCGCCCTAAGGCAAACTTCAAATTGATCATTGCGCGCGAGGCGGGCGAGACAAAATTTATGCGCGGCTATCGCAAACAATACCCTTCCTTGGTGACCACCAGTCACGGTGGCCCATGGACCTTAATTGATGGTGAGCTGAGTGAAGATGATCTGATGCTCTCAGCGCAGATTGCCGCTCGTTACAGTCAGGGCCGAGATGCAGAGCAGGTCGACTTTGATTACATCAATACCAATGGTGATGTTCGTCAGTTGTCAGTGAGGCCGATGCATCCTGATGATATTGATAAAGCGTGGGTGCTATAAAAGATGAGTGAGAAAAGCACCTTAGATTGTCAGCGTTTGTTATGTCCAATGCCGGTGATACGCGTGCAAGACCATGTCGCAACGTTAAAGCCGGGCGATGTGGTTGAAGCTATTTGTACTGACCCCGGTGTTGTGAATGACATACCTGCATGGTGTCGTATTAACGGACATGAAGTGGTTGAGATTCGTGAAAACGAAGATGATTTTATTGTCGTTGTGCGCGTTGGTGAATCAGCATGAGTGAGCATTTATCAGCACGTAAAAAAGCCACTCAACGTGTCTCATTAGTCAGCGCAATCATTAATATTATTTTATCGATCGTGAAGCTCGTTGTGGGTTTCATATCGAATTCTGCCGCATTAATAGCTGACGGATTGCATTCGGTCTCTGATTTGTTATCCGATGCGCTCGTGTATTTCGTCGCACAGCATGCACATGAAGAGCCAGACGAACAACACCCATATGGACATGGTCGTTTTGAAACAGCAGCAACCTTAGCACTCGGTATTTTATTGGTACTTGTGGCGTTAGGTATTGCATGGGATGCGATAATTCATTTGCTCGATGACCATGTTGAAGCACCTGGGCAGATTGCCTTATGGGCTGCCGCGTTTTCGATTGTGGCGAATGAAGGCTTGTATTGGTATACCTTGGTTGTTGCTAAACAATACGATTCAGAATTATTAAAAGCTAACGCATGGCATCACCGCACAGATGCCATCTCATCGGTTGTTGTGTTGATCGGTGTTGGCGGCATGATGTTAGGCATTCCTTACCTTGATGCGATCGCTGCAATTTTAGTTGCGCTGATGATCTTAAAGATTGGTTGGTCTTTAGGTTGGGATGCGCTGCAAGAATTGGTCGATTCGTCGCTTGATGCTGAATTGGTTGAGAAGGCTTACAGCATCATTAATAAGATCGACGGTGTTCGTTCAGTGCATATGTTGCGTACGCGTCGACATGGCCCCACCGCGGCAGCCGATGTGCATGTGCAAGTCAGCCCTCGTTTAACTGTGTCGGAAGGTCACATGATTAGTCAGGTGGTGGAAGATCAGTTAAAGCGCGCGATTAAAGAGATCGAAGATGTGACGGTGCATATCGATCCAGAGGATGATGAGGAGGCACCGCCAAGCCGAAACCTGCCTTTGCGTGAAAAGGTCTTGGCCTATCTCGATCAACAATGGGCTGGCATGCTCGATGGGCATCACATCAATTTGCACTATCTTGCAGGCCGAATCGATATCGAGGTGATTTTGCCGATTGCCAACTTCAGATCGTTGGAGCAGACCGAGACCTTGAAGCAGCAATTACAACAGGCGGTTTCGAATAATCCGGATTACCGCAGCGTCGCGCTTTTATATCGTTAAGCACCAAGTTGGTGCAAATAGTTGTCTAGCCGCACTAAATTTGTGCATACAAGTCTGCTGAATAATTTAGTGACGATTTTTCTGTTGCTTCTTCAAAGTGCAGAAATTCAAAAATGATGCAAAAAACCGCTGAAAACCGTTAATAAACCGCACATTTTGCGCTAGTCTATGCGCTCTTTTCTGACCGCGATACAAAAGCGCGGCTTAAAAAGTAGGTTGGCACAAAATCTGCCTACATAAATAAACATTTCGTCATGGCCTTTTCGATCGTCATGCACGACATCACTAACCATTATTTATAACCATTTACTGGAGAATCGAAATGGCGGCACAAGACGTCCTTAATATGATGAAGGACAACGAAGTTAAGTGGGTTGACTTCCGTTTCACTGACACCCGCGGTAAAGAACAGCACGTAACTGTTCCTGCGCACGAAATTAACGAAGATTTGTTTGCTGAAGGCAAGATGTTTGACGGTTCGTCAATCGCTGGCTGGAAAGGCATTAACGAGTCAGACATGATCTTGATGCCAGATGCTGACACTGCCGTTATGGATCTCTTCACCGATGAATCAACCATGAACTTGCGTTGTGACATCCTTGAGCCGGCAACTATGGAAGGTTACAACCGTGACCCACGTTCTGTTGCTAAACGCGGCGAAGAGTACCTGAAGTCAACGGGCATCGCTGACACAGCGTTCTTTGGTCCAGAGCCTGAGTTCTTCATCTTCGACGACGTACGTTGGAGTTCGGACATGTCAGGTTCGATGGTTAAGATCGATTCTGAAGAAGCCGCGTGGAACACTGACCGCGTATATGCAGATGGCAACACGGGTCACCGTCCTGGCGTTAAAGGCGGTTACTTCCCAGTACCTCCTGTCGATTCATCACACGACTTGCGTGCTGCAATGTGTGGTGCAATGGAAGAGATGGGCGTACCAGTAGAAGTACATCACCACGAAGTAGCAACGGCTAACCAGTGTGAAATCGGTACCCGTTTTTCTACTTTGGTTGAGCGTGCTGACTGGGTTCAAATCCAGAAGTACTGTACTTGGAACGTAGCTCACGCTTACGGTAAGACAGCTACGTTTATGCCTAAGCCAATCGTTGGTGACAACGGTTCGGGCATGCACGTTCACCAGTCATTAGCGAAAGATGGCAAGAACTTGTTCTCTGGTGACTTGTATGGTGGTTTGTCTGAAACTGCGTTGTTCTACATCGGCGGTATTATCAAGCACGCACGTGCATTGAATGCATTCACTAACTCATCAACCAACTCTTACAAGCGTTTGGTTCCAGGTTTCGAAGCACCTGTTATGTTGGCTTACTCAGCTCGTAACCGTTCCGCATCGATTCGTATTCCTTTCGTATCGAACCCTAAAGGTCGTCGTATCGAAGTGCGTTTCCCTGACCCAACAGCAAATCCATACTTCGCATTTACTGCAATGTTGATGGCGGGCTTGGACGGCATCCAAAACAAGATCCACCCTGGTGATGCAGCGGACAAAGACTTGTATGACTTGGAGCCAGAAGAAGCAGCAGCAATCCCAACCGTTTGTCATAGCTTGGACCAAGCGTTGGAAGCATTGGATGCAGACCGTGACTTCCTGAAAGCTGGCGGTGTATTCGATGACGATTTGATTGATGGCTTCATCGCACTGAAGATGGAAGAGGTCACACGCATGCGTATGACAACTCACCCAGTCGAATTCGATATGTACTACAGCTTGTAATACCTGATCGAATCTTCGATAGGAAAGCCCGCGGTTTAGGCCGCGGGTTTTTTTATGCCTGTATGCACCAAATTGGTGCGCTACATGCTAGTCTAGTCAAGGGATACATCATTAAATCGGGCGCCAGCCCCTGAAAAACAAAGAGAAAGCCGGATGTTGGCGTGAGCCAAGTTGGCGCACTTATTGCTGAAGAAACACTATGGTTCTGT
>Ga0255753_1000936_pt1 | contig 36301 bp, 34 predicted proteins | sample 041ome_10_FD_179953 | JGI IMG/M metagenome (GOLD analysis project Ga0255753, IMG submission 179953) | Coastal salt marsh microbial communities from the Groves Creek Marsh, Skidaway Island, Georgia - 041412US metaG (version 2) | ecosystem: Environmental > Aquatic > Marine > Intertidal zone > Salt... | reverse complement strand
CGTTCTTCGGTGGAGGGTTCTTGCGTCATGTCGTGCTCAGTCGTCGTCGTCGTCTTCGTAGTGGTCGTCATCGTCGTGATCGTCATCGTCGTCGTGTTCGTCGTCGTCGTGCTCGTAGTGGTCATCATCGTCATCGTCGTAGTAACCGCCGCTCGTCGGGACCTCCTCTGAGCGAATGGACGGTGTGATCGTTCCGTTAGCGAATGTTGCGGTGAAATACACGTTGATCTGGTCATCAGTGAACTGGACATTCACAGCGTTCGATCCAGTGCTCTCACCCGATGGCACCAATCTCCAGCCGGCTCCAACGGTCGTATCTATCAATGCAATCTTTCCGTCAATTACGTCAACCGTTACTGATCCAGCTTCACCGACGTCGTAGCGGGTGAGGAACGACGGTGTGTTAGTTGGGGGTGCGGTGGTGGTTGGTGTTGGTGCGACGGTTGTCGTTACTTGCTTCAGCGACAGGCTTCCGGCTGATGAGACTCCAGCAGATGTCGCTGCACCCATCGTTGTCGATGGAATTGTTGTGGCTTGGCCTACCGCAACAGCATCCGTTTGTGCTGCGGGCGTCTCTTGTGAGCCCCCAGTCAGTTGCTCGAGCGACATGCCATTCGCGTTTGCAACCGGCGCGGGGTCTGGAGTGGCGGGCAAGGTGAGCTCAACCACTGCGGCGCCAGGGACGAATGCTGCTTGTTCAGATTGCGGGGCTGAATCGAAAATTGATGTGTTTACGAGGGCGGCGGCGCTGCCGGCGCCGATCACTCCAACGAGTGATAGTGCGGTAATGAGTGAACTTTTCATAGTGACTCCTCGGTGACGAGATGTTGTCGGTGGCGTATGCCAATTTGTTGAGATCACCGTACGTGGCCGATCCCAGCAAGGGTCCGGGGAATATCCAAGAAACATCCAAGAACTCGCAATGGATCGCCAGAACCTCGTGATTCTGTGTCGTGAGAGACAAGAATGATCGTTGTGAGAGTGTTGCTTGTCGAAGATGATGACGCAGTTGCTGCATCACTTGATGCTCCTCTTGCCGCATCCGGTTTCACGATTGATCGTGCTGAAACTGGTGAAGTTGCGCTCGCAAGGGCGCGCTCAGGTAGCTATGACATCATTCTTTTAGACCTTGGGCTTCCCGATATGGATGGCTACGACGTCTGCAGGGTCATTCGATCCGAATCTTCCACGCCGATCATCGTGGTGACGGCTCGTAGCGACGAGTTTGACCGAGTACTCGGCCTGGAGCTTGGGGCAGATGACTACATGGTGAAGCCGCTTGGATCTCGCGAGTTGATAGCTCGAATGCGAGCGGTACTGAGGCGTTCGTCGGGAACTTCGTCCGATCAGGTTGGATCTGATCACATCGTGGTCGGGCCGCTTTCGATTGACCTCCGCACCTACCGGGTTCAACTCGACGATGAACTTGTTGCGCTCACACCGAAGGAATTTGAATTGCTTGCGTTTCTTGCTGGCGACGCTGGTGCTGTGCGGACGCGAACCGACATCATCGAACATGTCTGGGATGCAAACTGGTTTGGGCCGACAAAGACAGTTGACGCTCACGTTGCAGGACTTCGAAAGAAGCTCGGCGATCACGGTTGGATTGAATCTGTCCGAGGAGTTGGGTTCCGACTCGCAGCACCTGGCGATCGGAACTAATGAAGCTTCGTCTTGTCGCAGTTCTTGTCGGGGTTGTTGTCCTCGTCCTTGCGGTGCAAGACATCCCTCTCGCTTTTCATCTTCAATCGGTCGAACGCGATCGGCTTGTGACGCAACTTGAGCGCGATGCGTTCGTTCTTGCTGGGCGAGTTGAAGAAGTACTTGAAGATGGTGCCGTCGCCGAGACCGCATCGCTCAGCGCTCTCATCGAGGCGTATGAATTGTCAACCGACGTCCGAGTCGTCGTCGTTGATAGCACCGGAGAAGCAGTAATAGGACCCACCTTTGATGTTGGCTCAGATTTCAATAACCGCCCAGAGATCACCGGCGCCTTATTAGGCAACCCTGTCACCGGGCAACGCGAGTCAACGACACTCGGCTCAGAGTTGTTCTTTGTTTCGGTGCCTGTGATTTCTGGAGAGACAACGGTGGGAGCGGTACGGATCACAGCACCAGCATCAAAGATCTCTGGTGCGGTCAATGCCCGGCTTGTGGGACTGCTTGCGGTTGCTGCGATCTCGATATTCATTGCGGTGATCGCAGCATTCGCACTTGCTGGAGCGTTCACACGTCCGATCAAACAGTTGACGGAGACCTCTGAGCGACTTGCGAAGGGTGATCTGGGAGATCGCGCCGATGAACGAAAAGGTTCTCGGGAGGTGCGAGTGTTGGCGAGGTCGTACAACACGATGGTCGACCGTTTAGAGGGGATGCTTGAACGCCAGCGCGGATTCGCCGGAGCGGCATCTCATCAATTGCGAACCCCATTGACAGCCCTGCGGCTTCGGCTGGAATCAGCGGCGGTAGCTAAAGATCAAGATCGGGATGAGCATCTTGAGGCCGCCGTGGCCGAGACCGATCGGCTGAGCAGAATCATTGAGGGCCTACTTCTTCTGTCACGTTCTGAAGGGCAACAGGTCAAGCGAGAACTCGTTGAACTTCGCTCGGTATCTCAGAAACGTTGCGAATACTGGGGACCGTTGCTCGCCGAGCGGGATATTCAACTCGACTTCATGTGCGATGCAGACACCGTTGATGTTCTGGCCGTGCCGACAGCGGCCGAGCAGTGCATCGACAACTTCATTGATAACGCTCTCGATGTTGTTGAGAATGGATCACGCATCGTCATCAAAGTGGCGCGAACTCCCGGCGTCGGCGAAATTCATGTCATCGACAGCGGCCCAGGAATGAGCGAACTTGATCGTGAGCAGGCGTTCGAACGCTTCTGGCGTGCGAAGGGAGCGAACCCAGGTGGAACCGGCCTTGGTCTCGCAATTGTTCGTCAACTCGCTGAGAGTTCGGGCGGGTCAGCGGAACTGAGGGCGGCTCCGAGCGGCGGAATTGACGCCGTAGTGACGTTTCCGAGGCTGTAGGTCTTGCGAGTTACTTGCGTAGTTCTTCGAGCACAGGCTTCCAGCGCTCTGGGTCTGAGCGATATGGAGCGTAAAAGCCAAGGCGATCAACGATGTCGCCGTAGCGACGCTTCAACTCTGGAGCGATCTGCTCTGGTTCTCCGACCACAGCGAAGGTGTTGAGAATCTCATCGTCAATCACCTCGCCCATTTTCACCCAGTCGCCTCCCTTTGAGAGGCGGTTGAGTTCTTCTTGCATTTCGCCCCAGCCGTGAAGTTCAAGGACCGGTCGGTATGCCGGTGTTGAACCATAGAACGCAATTTGCTGCTTCGTCGCTTGGGCTGCTTGCTGTATTTCTTCTTCGTTGTTGCCGGTGACAACGAAGAGTGGACCTGAGATCTGGAAGCCCTCCATTGTCTTGCCGGCCTTCTCGCGACCCTTGGCAAGGGCTGGGATAGTCACCTCACGGATATAGCGCTCGGTGGTGAAACCATGAACGATGACCCCATCACAGGTTTCACCCGCAACCTCTGTCATCAGGTTTCCAACCGCCGCAATATAGATCTTTGGAACGCCGAACCCGGCGAGATCTGCTGCATTTGGGGTGAAGAACGGAGTCATCAATGTGTGTTGATAAAAGTCGCCGCGAAAATCGAGTTTTGTTCCGTTTTCCCATGTATCCCAGATCGCGCGAATTGCGTTGATCATCTCACGCATTCGTGGAGCCGGATGACTCCAATCCATCGAGAACCGTTTTGTGATGTGCGGCTTAATCTGAGAACCCAAGCCTAGGATGAAGCGGCCTTTTGAAAATGCTTGAAGGTCCCAGCCGAGGTTTGCAAGCAGCATCGGGTTTCGAGCAAACGCAACGGCAATAGATGTTCCAAGTTCGATGGTGCTTGTGTCCGCTGCGGCTTGAACGAGGGGGAGGAACGGATCGTGGGCTGTCTCAGCGGTCCATGCTCCGTCGTATCCAGCGGCCTCAAGGTCTTTTGCGGAAGCGGCTGCTTCGGCGAGTCCGCCCATCAGGGTTGCGTCGATTTTCATATCTCGACCCTAATTCGGGCCAACAAGATCTGGCGACTCAGTCTTGGCCACGAAGAAATCGTTCAACTTGCTCGCTGAGTTCGTCAGCTGAAATTTCGCCAATCGTCGGAGGTGAGGATTCGATATGAGGGTTGTCGGCAAGTTGCGCGTCGTGTGCTTCTTCTAAGTTGCGCAACATCATTGCGTGTTCGGGGTTGTCACGCACCAACTTGTCGAGGCGCTCACGATGCTCAACCATCGACGAACGGAGATCGGTTCCATCGATGACGAGGTCGAACGAGGTCTTTAGTCCGTCGAGCAGGGCAACGCCTGCCGCTGGGTAGGGCATCGTTGCTGCGTAGTGCGGGACTTGAGCCCAGAGTCCGAGTGTTGGAATGTCATTGCCGTGAAGCGAGTGCTCGAGGGCTGATCCGATCCCTCCTGGCACGTCAAGGGTGCTCCGAAGGAATGGCAGTGTCGCAAGGAGATCTTCTGACGCGGTTGTCATTGATAGCTGGGATGGTCTGGTGTGCGGGCACGAGAACGGGTACGCCCCCAGATGGGCGCATGTACGCACGCCCAGTTGTTCTGCGGCGTTCGTGAGTTCAGCAACAAACCGGTGCCACGCCAAGTCTGGTTCTGGCCCGTGGGCAATAATGATGTCGCGACCGATTCGATCCTTGCCATGCGAGAGGGTGATGTGTTGCCAATCAAGAATGGTGTTGCGGCCGTCAACCAGTTTCATTGTGGGCCTGCGAGCCCGAAAATCGAGGTAGGTGTCGTCATCGAAGACCGCTATCGGCTCTGCTTCACACTCTTCGAGCAGCGCATCAATCGCGAGTTGTGCTGCGCCTCCTGAGTCGATCCACCCGCTGAGGTAGACGATAAGAACGGGGTCGGTCAGTACCGGAGGCTTGTCGTTCCAAGTGATGGTCATGTCGTTAGATCAAGTTGAGAAGTGTCGCAGCGGCTGTGGCGGCAGCGTCGACCTGTCGCTTGAAGGGTTCGAGTTCCGCGGTATCTCGCTCACCGAGTGCGCCGCCGAGATACCTGGCGTACACGCCTTCGAGGATGCAGGCAAGTTTCCAGTTCGCAAAAGCTAGGTACACATCAAAGTCGCCGAGGTCTCGATTTGAGGTGGCTGCGTATCGCTCAATGAGTTGATGACGGTTCCAGAATCCGGTGGCTGTCGTGGCTCCTGATTCCCACGCACTTTGCTCATCGGTCGGGCCGGTCCAATACACAGCGAGCATGGCGATGTCAGCGAGAGGGTCTCCGAGAGTGCAGATTTCCCAGTCGAGAACAGCGCAGACATTACCGTCATCGTCAACCATCGTGTTGTCGAGGCGGTAGTCACCGTGAACGATTGTCGCCGGTCCCTGCTCGGGAAGGTTCGCCACGAGTTCGTGGTGAACGTTGTCGATGAGATCGAGATCACGAGTCCGTTGTTGTTCCCACTGTCCATACCACCGCCGAAGTTGCCGGGCTACGTAGTCCTCGTGTCGACCGAGGTCGCTGAGTCCTACGGCGTCAAGATCAACGTGATGGATGGCCGCAAGAGTGTCAGCAAGTGATTCGCTCGCTCGCGCTCTTGATTGCTCGGTGAGAAGTTGCTCAGCAGATGCAACATCTCTCAGCACGTGACCAGCGACGTAATCCATGACATAGAACGGGGCACCGTTGATGTCGGAGTCCTCACAAAGTCCAAGAGTCATTGGTACCGGCACTGCGGAACGATGTAGCGCTGTAATGATTCGGTGTTCTCGGGCCATGTCATGGGCACTTGCAAGGCCGTGAGCAAGTGGCGGTCGTCGAAGCACTAGTCGGCGTCCGTTGGCGTCGGTGACGAGGAATGTCAGGTTCGAATGTCCCCCTGCGATCATCTCCCACTCGTATGGACCTGCTGCTCGATCAATTGATGAGTTCAGCCACTCGGTGACGGAAGATTCAGAGATTCCCGCGGGTGCGTCCATTTCTCTGATCGTACTGATGGCGACGTATAGGTCATGCTCTCGGCGCGTCGGTAGGGTGGTTGACGTGAACGACATTTCAGGTTTTCAAGGGTCAGTTTTCGATGTCGGTGATGCAGATTTCGAGGTGCAGGTGCTTGAGCGGTCACGACGCCAAGCAGTTGTGGTCGACCTGTGGGCCCCTTGGTGTGGGCCTTGTAAGACGCTTGGTCCAATGCTCGAGGAAGCTGTTGCCGCAACCGGAGGCGAAGTTGTTCTTGCAAAGGTCAATGTTGACGAGAACCCTGCGATATCGCAGATGTTCCAAGTCCAATCGATCCCGGCGGTGTACGCCATTCGTGACGGCCAGGTCATCGACGGGTTCGTTGGTGCTCAGGGGAGACCAGAAATCGATGCGTTCATAGGGCGCCTTGGCTCCGACCCCGTGGCCGAGATGGTGAACGGTCTGATTGAGCGCCGCGATGAACTCGGTCTTCGTGCAGTGCTCGAAACTGATCCTGCGAATGAAGCAGCCATCATTGCCTTAGCGGACATTCTTGTTGAGCGAGATGCAACCGAGGAGGCGCTTGCTCTTCTTGAGCGAATTCCAGAAAACGACGAGGTGCGACGTGTAAAGGCCGCGGCCCGCATCGGATCAGTTGGGCCAGAGGATGACTTCGATAGCGAACTCCAATCGTTACTTGAACGGGTGAAGGGCGATGACGAGGCTCGTCAACGGTTTGTTGACATCCTTGAATTGATGGGTCCGCATGACCCTCGTACCGCGGCTTATCGCAAACAGTTAACGGCCCGTCTGTTCTGAAACGAAAATTGCTCGGTTACCGGCGAGCCGGTCGGTAGGGTCAGCGCTCCGACCTTCCCGGTGAGTCACGTTGAAAGGCTGACCGATGGAATTTTCTGTGTGGAGGGAGCGCGTTCGCTCCGAGTTGAGAGCACGCGTGTTCAACCGTCGTACTGCTCAACTAGTGGCGTCGGCAGTAACTGTCGTCATAGCGGTTCTTGTTGCCGTGTGGTTATTTTCTCCGCCGGCAGATCGTGTTGAGGACAGCCTCTCATCTGCGAACGCTGAGGTAACGACCTCTCCACCAGCCACCGCAGTCCTCTGGCTTGATACCGAGGTATCCCTCTCTGTTCATGTTGCTGGCGAAGTGACCTCTCCTGGCGTTCATCAAATGCCTGTGGGAAGCAGAGTCATCGACGCAATTAACGCAGCTGATGGCCCAACTGACGACGCGGAACTTGACGCCCTCAATCTCGCTGCATTTGTCGCAGATGGAGATCGGTTATATGTACCGTCCGGTCAAGCGTTGGTTAGTGATCCGTTCGTCGATCTTGGCCAAGGCGTTGGTTCGCCAATCAACGTCAATAAAGCGTCAGCAATTGAGCTTGAATCATTGCCCGGTGTCGGTCCAGCCACGGCAGATCAAATCATCCGAGAACGAGAGGCAAATGGCCCGTTTTCTTCGATTGACGACCTCACACGAGTATCAGGCATCGGTCCGGCAACGGTTGAAAAACTGAGAGATGTCGCATCGACATAACGCAGGTGTTACCAAAACCGGGTTGCTAGAGGAGAGTTCCTCCGATGCGGGCAGCGGCAATTCCAATTCCGAGTCCTGCTCCAATGGCCGTGGCGAGCCACAGCATCAGGTACTCGCGCCAGAAGTCTGGCCAACCGGCGATCGGGCGCCGGGTTGCTCTCCATGCAGCGATGAAACCAATGGCCGTCCAAAAGATTGCGCTGACGAGGATTGCGGCGGGGTAGGTGCTCGAGTCTGCAATCGGCGCACCCATTACGAGAAGTCCTGGCGCAGAGACAACCGTGCCGACCAGTCCGGCGATCGCAGTTTGTCTGCCTCCTCCCAACACCATGACGAGTAATGACAACAAGCCGATCACCGATGGCGGGACAAGCGCTGCGAACGGTCCTCCGAAGAGGATCCGCGCTCGATACCAGCGCGGGCCGCCAGCAACAGGTGCAGATGTTGCACCTGTTTCGCCCGTGGGTTGTTGCGCCATGAACGCATCCTACGATGACTTTCAATCTGCGAGTGTGCACTTTGAGGTCGATAATTCTGCCGACGGGTCGCCGGCCCTTCGAACCGGCTGGCTGATGCTTGCGGCTGGCGGAGCTTGGTGGTGTGCGCTGCATCCAGAGGTGGCTCACCTTGCCGTGGTCTCATCAGTCTTCTGGATCGTCAGACCGTTTCCCCGACAAGCGTTTCGCTCGAATCTTCTTGCGTGCCTGCTGATTACATTCGTGCTTGGTGTCATTTCTGGGCAAAGCCGAATAGCCCATGCAGCCGCCGGCGACGTAGTGAACATGTCGTTCATCGGCTCAGTGCGCGTTGTTGATGATCCGCAACCCTATGGTGCCTCTACCCGGCTCATCATCGAGGTCGATGGTGATCGTTGCGAGTTGTGGGCGCGTCGGCACTCGGTGCGTGCTCGACTCGAATCAGTCAGCGCCGGTCAATACGTAACCGTGAGCGGAGAGATCGTACCGCTGGCAGAAGATCGATATTTGAGAGTCCGATGGCAACACGTGGTCTGCGAATTTCAAGCTGAGTGGCTCGGCGATCTCACAGATGGTTCTGCCATGTCGCGGGCATCAAATCGCGTGCGTCAACTTGTGACCGACGCAGGAAACGTCATTGGCGGAGAACGCGGGGCGCTATTTCGTGGTCTCGTGATCGGGGACGACCGAGATCAACCAGTCGAGATGCTTCAACGATTTCGGTCGGGAGGGTTAAGTCACCTCACCGCTGTTTCTGGTCAAAACGTTGCGTTGATTCTTGGGGTTGCCACACCACTCATCCGGAAACTTGCGCCCAGAGCGCAGGTTGTTTCCACGTTGCTCATTATCGGGTGGTTTGTTCTCATCACACGCTCTGAGCCGTCGATTCTGAGAGCAGGGTTGATGGCTGCAATCGCCGCTGTCGCATCATCGAGGGGTCGCAGGGTGGAGCCTGTGCGAGTGTTGTCGATTGCGGTCATTGGCTTAATGATGGTTGATCCACTCCTGGCGGCGTCAGTTGGTTTCCATCTGTCAGTCGGTGCCACGTTCGGTGTCATTTCTATTGGCCCATTGGTGACCTCCATAATTCCTTTGCCGAAGATGATCAGCGTCCCGATTGGTGTCACCTTGGGTGCTCAAGTTGGCGTCCTTATTCCTGCCCTTGCGGTATTTCAGCGAGCACCACTGGTTGCACTGCCGGCGAACCTTCTTGCTGTACCTGTGGCCGGAATTGTGATGATGGTGGGATTGCCAGTTGCCATCGTTGCGTCGCTGTTTCCACCTCTGGCACACATCATGTTGCCTCCGATCGAACTTGGTGTCTGGTGGGTTGACATCGTTGCTCGACTTGCCCAACGTATTGAACCAGCATCCCCAGTTCCGGGCATTGTGGCCTCGCTTGTCGTGTCCGTCATCGTCATTGGCGTTGCGGTTTCTCGGCAGATAACCCGTCTTCGTGCTAAACACGAGGGCTGAGATGGCGACCTATTTACTCAGTGGCGATGACGAAGCGGTGTTGAGAACGACTGTTCGCGAACTGCTCCACCAATTGGTTGGCGACAACGACGTGTCGATGATGGTCGATGAGTTTGATGACGCAGAGTTCACAATGCAAGCGGTCGCCGATTCGGCACATACGCCACCGTTTCTTACTGAGCGCCGGGTTGTTGTCGCTCGGAATGTCGGGCGCTTTAACACTGCCGATATCGAGCCGATCCTTGCGTTCCTTGAAGACCCACTCGAATCCACTGATCTGGTGTTGGTTGGCGGAGGTGGAGCGGTACCCAAAAAGCTCACCGATGCCGTAAAGGCGTGTGGTGGCGAGGTGCGAAGCACCACGGTCGCTCCCCGCGCCAAAGACAGGGCGCTGTGGGTGCGATCAAGGGCTGCTGCAAAGGGTATTGACCTCGATGACCGAGTTGTTGCCCGTTTGGTCGACTGGCTGGGGGAGAGCGCAGGTGCTCTCGATGGCGTACTTGACACGATTGCTAGTTCGCATACCAGTGCCGCTCGAGTTCGACTCGAAGAGGTTGAACCGTTACTAGGAGAGGCTGGCGGGGTTCCCCCGTGGGATCTCACTGATGCAATCGATCGAGGGGACGCGAGCAAAGCAATCGAGTTGTTGCATCGCATGGTGCACGGCGGCAGCCGACATCCACTTCAAGTGATGGCAATTTTGCACGGGCATTACGGGAAGATGGCCAAACTCGACGGGAGTAATGCCTTTGACCAAGATTCGGCCGCCCAGGTGCTTGGAATCAAAAGTGGTTTTCCGGCGAAAAAAGCGCTCGAAGGTTCGCAGCGGCTCGGCCGAGATGGGCTTCGTCGAGCGATTGGATTACTTGCTGATGCCGATCTTGATGTGCGAGGTCGAACGGGGCTTGACGAAGTTGTCGTGACCGAGGTGCTTGTGGCTCGGCTCGCCCGGCTGGCGCCATCACGTAGGCGATAGCGGTAAACGATCGTCGATGTGCTTCTGGGCGCGAAACAGCCCGAGCTGAGAGGCTCGGGCTGCAAGATGATCCGGATGTAATTACGAGCCGGCGTTGATTTTTTGCATCAAGCGGCTCTTCTTGCGAGCGGCTGTGTTTTTGTGAAGGACGCCTTTCGCAACTGCGCGGTCGATCTTGCTCATCGCGAGACGAACCGATGAGTCATCGTCGCTCCCAATGCTTGCTGTTGCTGTCTTCACGCGGGTCTTCAACTCGCTGCGGACGGCGCGGTTGCGGTCTGCAGCTTTCGCATTTGTAAGAATTCGCTTTTTCTGGCTCTTGATATTCGCCACGGTTACCTCAAGTGTCTTGGATGGCGCATGCACCATTCGAAAGTTTTTGATGTCGAAGTTGACTGAAGTCAATACTTTTACATCAGCGTCTGGAGACTATCGGCTCTATCAGAACTCTCCCAACGCCGGGCGATAGCGTAGAGGTATCCATGGACGCCTCTTCGGGACTTTCCCGCATCCGCAACTTCTCGATTATTGCCCATATTGACCACGGCAAATCGACGTTGTCTGATCGCATTCTTGAAATTACTGGTGCTGTTCAGTCTCGAGATATGAAAGCCCAGTACCTCGACTCAATGGACCTCGAGCGTGAGCGTGGAATCACCATCAAGGCTCAGAATGTTCGGGTCGAGTGGAACAATCACGTGTTCCATCTCATCGACACTCCTGGTCACGTCGACTTTGGATACGAGGTGTCGCGTTCTCTCGCCGCATGTGAGGGAGTTGTTCTGGTTGTTGATGCTGCTCAAGGCATTGAGGCCCAGACGCTTGCGAACTGCTACCTCGCACTCGAGAACGATCTCGAGATTGTTGCTTGTCTCAACAAGATTGATCTTCCCGCCGCTGATCCTGACCGGTACGCGATGGAGATCGAAACGGTACTTGGTATCCCGGCTGAGGAGATTCTCCGAATCTCTGCCAAATCGGGGGAGGGCGTCCCTGAATTGTTGGACGCAATCGCCGAGCGGATTCCTGCGCCAAGCGGAAGCCCGGACGAACCGCTACAGGCACTCATTTTTGATTCACAGTTTGACCAATACCGAGGGGTGGTCTCTTCCGTGCGAGTGATGAACGGGAAGCTCCAAAGTGGGGCGAAGTTGTCGTTCATGCAGGCCGGGGCGCTGCATGAGGCCCTTGAGATTGGAGTGCGGCGTCCGGCAACAGTGCCGGTCTCCGAACTTGGTCCCGGTGAAGTTGGTTACCTCATCGCCGGCATTAAAGATGTTGGAGACGCTCGCTCCGGTGAGACGGTGACGACCTCATCGAATGGCGCGAGTCAAGCTCTTGCCGGATACCGGGACCCCAAACCGATGGTGTTCTCGGGGCTGTTTCCGATTGATGGCGATGACTTTGAAGACCTGCGTGATGCGTTAGGGAAGTTGAAGTTGAATGACGCATCGATCACCTACACGCCTGAGTCTTCCGGCGCTCTCGGATTTGGATTCCGCTGCGGGTTTCTCGGCTTATTGCATATGGAGATTGTGAAGGAGCGTCTTGAGCGTGAATTCGGTCTTGCGCTCATTGCGACTGCTCCTTCGGTTGAGTACCGAGTGACTCGTACCGATGGCGGGATATCCATTGTTGATAACCCGGCCGAGCTACCACCGCCTCAACAGGTCGATTTCATTGAAGAGCCGGTGTTCAAGGTGTCGATCATCACCCCAACTGAGTACACCGGGTCGTTGATGGAGCTCTGCCAGTCACGGCGCGGCGAAATGAAGCGGATGGAATATCTCTCTCCAGAGCGCGTCGAACTGGTCTATGAAATTCCGCTCGCTGAGGTTGTTGTCGATTTCTTTGACCAGTTGAAAAGCCGAAGCCAAGGGTACGCAAGTCTTGATTACGAACTGGCGGGCTATCACCCGTCGAACCTTGTTCGAGTTGACCTTCTGCTGAACGGCATTCCTGCTGACGCGTTTTCAACGATTGTTCATCGCGATAACGCCGAGTTCTACGGCCGTCGCATGTGCGAGAAGTTGAAAGAACTCATTCCTCGGCAAATGTTTGACGTTCCGATTCAGGCTGCGATTGGCGGGAAGGTGATTTCTCGAGAAACGGTCAAAGCGAAGCGGAAAGACGTGTTGGCGAAGTGCTACGGCGGAGACATCACCCGTAAGCGCAAACTTCTTGAACGTCAAAAAGAGGGCAAGAAGAAGATGAAAGCGATCGGGCGTGTCGAGGTGCCTGGCGACGTGTTTATCTCGGCATTGAAGTTGGACGACTAAGTCGTGTCGCTCGCTGAGTCAACGACGTTCCGGTCGTTACGTCATTCCAACGTTCGTCGGTATCTGGGTGGCTTGGCAGTTTCGCAAGTGGGAGCGTGGGTCCAGTTCACGACTGTTGCAGTTGTCGTTGACCGCCTGACGGAATCGACAACGGCAATCGGAATTCTCACGGCGTTGCAGTTTGGTCCGCTGTTGGTGATCGGAGCCTGGGCAGGGTCGTTATCTGACCGGGTGAACCGGCACCGTGTGGTTCTTATTACGCAGTCTCTGATGGCATTGCAGGCTGCGCTTCTTGTGTTGGCTCATGTCACGGGTTCGTTGTCGCTTGGGGTGGTGTACGCCGCAACATTGATGTTGGGCGTTGTGTCTGCTCTGGATAATCCCTCGCGCCGAGGGTTTCTCACCGAATTGGTCCATCAAGATGAGATTTCAAATGTGATGTCGCTGAACACCGCAACGATGACAGGTTCGCGGATTTTTGGTCCTGCGATTGCAGCGTTGCTGATCAGCCCTCTTGGCGTTGGATGGATGTTTGTTATCAATGCGGTGACATCAGGCGCAATCATTTTTTCCATCGTGACGATCGACCAGTCACAGGTAACAAAGCCGCCTCGAGTTCCTAAGGGTGGTCAGCCCATTCGAGAGGCGGTGAGGTTCATCGCGCGTACGCCGTTGTTCGGCCCCGTCTTCATCGTGTACACCATCGTCTCGACCTTCGGATACAACCACAATGTTGCGTTGCCACGTATTGCGGATGCGGCGTGGGGAAATCGGTTGTGGTTTGGCTGGGTCATGACAGCGACAAGTCTCGGCAGTTTGATTGGGTCGCTGTTGACTGCTGGGCGGGCGAGAGTATCGCTGAGGTGGATGACAGCGAATGCGTTCGTGCTCGGATGTTCCGGCATTGCGCTTGCATTTTCAACATCCGGCCCAGTTGCAATGGTTGTCGCTATCCCGCTTGGTCTGGGAGGGGCAGGGTTTATTGCATCGATGAACTCCTGGAGTCAGGACATGTGCCCTCCTGAGATGCGTGGCCGGGTTCTCGCGTTTACCGCCGTTGCATTTCTCGGGTCCTACCCGATCGGTGGTCCGATCACTGGTGTGATTGGCGACTCAATCGGGTTGACATGGTCGCTGTTGTACGGGGCTGTCATCGTGCTTGGCTGTGCAATGTGGTTGAGATTTACAGTGATTCCTCGCTCGACCGTGCGGCAAGAGCCAATGCCGTCAACACTGTCGATGTGAGTAATTCTCCGGTCATTCTGTGGTTCCGCCGCGATCTGCGGCTCACCGACCATCCGGCGTTACACCGGGCGCTGTCGTCTGGGTCGGTACTTCCATTGTTTATCGTCGACCCTGCGTTTCAAGGTGCCGGTGGCCCTCGGCAGGCCGCATTGTTTTCGGCGCTTGAGGGACTTCGAACGGCAACCGATGGTGCTCTTGCCATCCGGCGCGGAAAGCCTGCGCAGGTGCTGGTTGAGATCGCAGGTTCGCTGGGAGCGAAGGAAGTTCACGTCTCTCGTGACTATGGCCCGTATGGGCATGCTCGAGATGCTGAGGTTGCGGCAGCGTTGCGCGAGATTGGCTGTCGGCTGATCGGTACTGGTTCGAACTATCTGGTTCCCCCAGGCGGCGTGTTGAAAGATGACGGAACGCCCTATGCAGTCTTCACGCCATTTCGCCGCCGCTGGAAGTCGGTGCTTTCTGCGAGTGAATCCCTGTTGCTCGACGCTCCAGTTGACCCGAATTGGGTGACGCTCGATTCGGGTGGCGAGGCGCTGTTGCGGCCTGAAAGTGGCCTTGCGGACGATCGGTTGGTAAATCTGAGTGTTGATGCTGTCCTGCATCGTTGGCAAAGTTTTTCGCAAGGCGCTCTGCACGAGTACGCCGATCTTCGAGACATTCCGGCAGTTGACGGCACGAGCCGCCTTTCGACGGCTCTTCGATTCGGTGCTGTTCACCCTGCTCGGCTGATGAATGATCTCGATCCGGCATCTGCGCACCACGACACATTCGAAAGTGAGTTGGCGTGGAGAGATTTCTATGCCGATGTGCTTGCACGTCGCCCCGACTCTGCTTGGGCAAATCTCGACTCAAAGTTGAATGGCATCGTTGTCGACACCGATGCAACGGCCCGTCAGAAATTTGATGTGTGGGCTCAGGGGATGACCGGCTTTCCGATTGTTGATGCTGGCATGCGTCAACTTGCTGCAACCGGTTGGATGCACAACAGGGTTCGGATGATCGTTGCGAGCTTTCTCGTCAAGGACCTACATCTTCCTTGGCAATGGGGGGCGAAGTGGTTCATGGATCACCTCGTGGATGGGGATCTCGCGTCAAACAATCACGGGTGGCAATGGGCCGCTGGCACGGGAACTGATGCGGCTCCCTATTTTCGGGTCTTCAACCCCACTACTCAAGGAGATCGTTGGGATCCGTCGGGGGAGTATCAGAACCAGTGGATTCCTGAACTCGGAAGCGACAATTACCCGGCTCCAATGGTTGACCACGGGGAAGAGCGCAAGGAAGCTTTGCGCCGCTACGAGGCCGCACGCTCTCGCTAGCAGTCGGTATCGTTGAGTGCCAGATGCTCGACGAACGTAAGACCGCAATTCTCAGTGCTGTCGTGCAGGAGTACATCGCGACTGCGCAGCCAGTGGGTTCATCCCACGTCGTTGACGCGCCCGGGGTTGGTGTGTCGTCGGCGACTGTGCGAAATGAACTTGCTCATCTTGAGCAAGAAGGGTTTTTGGTGCAGCCCCATACATCGGCTGGGCGGATACCAACTGACAAGGGCTATCGATATTTCGTCGACAACCTCACGACTCCAGGTCCACTCGATTCAGTTCGAACGGCTCAAATTGGTGATTTCTTTACGGCCGCACACGGACGCATCGAAGAGATGTTGCACCAGACCTCTGACCTGCTCGCGAATCTCACCAATTCGGCGTCGCTGGTGTTGGGGCCAACGCCGGCTGAAATTGAAGTGCGAAGCGTGCAACTCGTTCCATTAAGCACAACTCACGCGACAGTTGTTGTGGTGTTCTCCAATGGTGCGGTCGAGAGTTCAACCTTGGAACTCCTCGAGGGATGCGATGATGAGCTTCTTTCCGAGGCAGCGACCGTACTTGCAAAAAACCTGGTGGGTAAAAAGCTTTCCGAAGTTCCAACGATTGAGGGCGTCGAAAATGATCTCGTTTCAGCGTTAGCGGTAATGGCGCGTGACGCGGTGTTTCAAGTGTCGTCCGATGATCATGTGTATGTCGGCGGCACGTCCTCGGTTGCGGCGTCATTTGATGCGGTTGAGGTTGTTCGAAACATTCTCCACACCCTTGAACAGCAGTTCGTGGTGGTCTCACTCGTTCGCGATGTTCTTGACCGGGGCATGTCCGTTGCGATTGGGGGTGAGCATGGGGTTGAGCCGCTCGCCGCGTGCTCAATCGTCGTTGCTCCAGTTGTCGTCGAAGGTGAGCATGTCGGTTCGGTCGGGGTTCTTGGCCCAACCCGAATGAATTATCCGCAGGCTCTCGCTACGGTGGGTCTAGTGAGTGAGCGACTCGGTGACCGCTTAGGAGAAAGTTCCTAAGAAATGGCTGATTACTACGAGTTGTTAGGAGTTGATCGTTCGGCGAGCGCGGATGAGATCAAGAAGGCCTATCGCCGAAGAGCTCGTGATCTGCATCCTGATGCAAACCCTGATGATCCTCAAGCAGAAGACAGATTCAAAGAACTTGCAGTTGCGTATCAGGTGTTATCTGATGCTGATCAGCGTGCTCGGTACGACCGATTTGGTGAGGCGGGTGTCGGTGGATCTGGTGGGCCGTCAGCGGAAGATATGTTCGGTGGCGGTGGCTTAGGCGACATTTTTGATGCGTTTTTTGGTGGATCGAGTCCGTTTGGTGGAGGAGGCGGCCGCAGCGGGCCTTCAGGACCGCCGCGGGGTCAAGATATGGAGGTTGTTCTCGACCTCGAATTTGAACAGGCCGTATTTGGCGCCGAGGTCTCTGTTGATCTGAGACTTCCACAGCGTTGTGACGAGTGCAACGGGTCGGGAGCGGGTGAGGGAACGCAACCTGTCACCTGTGCCGACTGCAATGGTGCTGGGCAGGTTCGACGGGTACGGCAAAGCGTTCTTGGCCAGATGATGACAACAACTGCGTGTCCTCGATGCTCTGGTTTGGGAGAGGTCATCGCAACGCCGTGCTCGGCGTGTCGTGGTGAGGGCCGTACGACAGTTGAGCGCACCTACCAAGTGGAGGTGCCGGCAGGAGTTGATTCTGGTGCGACCCTTCGGTTGAGCCAGCGTGGGGCTGCCGGTCCACGCGGTGGTGCTCCGGGTGACCTGTACGTTCACATACGTGTTGCGCCGCACGATCGCTACGAGCGCGATGACAATGATCTCGTGACGCGGGTGCCGATTTCGATAGCGCAGGCGGCCTTAGGCACTGAACTCACACTGGCAACACTTGATGGCGATGAAGAGTTATCGATTCCGGCAGGAACTCAGCCTCATCATCAGTTCGTGTTGAAAGGGCGTGGAGTTCCTCGGTTACGTGGACGCGGGCGGGGTGATCTGCGAGTCGTCATTGATGTCGAGGTCCCAACAAAGCTGTCCGATTCCGAAGAGCAACTGCTTCGGCAGTTCGCAGAGGGTCGTGGCGAGATTACCGGGTCATCGGGTGGCGGGTTGTTCTCGCGGATTAAGTCTGCATTTTCTTGAGTAGATGCTGTGATGGATGAGGCGCTTCGTCGTTCCGCTGCACATGTGCTGACGACCGAAGTGGATCTCCCCATGTTGAGCGATGAGGTAACTCATCACTTGCATCGGGTTCTTCGGCTTCGCGAGGGTGAACTGGTAACTGTCACGAATGGTCGTGGAAGTTGGCGAGAGTGTCGCTGGACCGGTTCGGGCGTGGAGATTTCAGGCGAAGTTCAGATGAGTGCTGAGAGAAGTCAACTTGAAGTGGCTGTTGCGATACCGAAAGGTGACCGGCTGGAGTGGATGGTGCAAAAGCTCGTTGAGATCGGTGTCGATCGAATTCAGTTGCTGACCTCTGAGCGTTCGGTTGTGCGATGGGATGCACAGCGAACTCAAAAGCATTTGGAGCGATTGCAGCGAGTCGTTGAGTCGGCAATCGAGCAATCACGACGCGTGTGGAGCTGTGAAATTGTGGGGCCGGTTCCAGCAAGAGACTTCCTGGTGAACGTCCCAATTGCTGAGCCGGGCGGTCGCAGTATGTGCGATTCTGATCGATCTATTGCAATTGGCCCAGAAGGCGGTTGGGCTGATGATGAAATATCGATAGCGCCTGAGTCGATTTCGTTGTCGCCGCAGGTGCTGCGCGTTGAGACTGCCGCCGTCGTCGCTGCAACATTGATGGCTGCCCACCGAGGTTGATCATGACTTCGTCCGCGTACGGTGCGTACATCCACATTCCGTTCTGTGTTCATCGGTGCGGCTATTGCGCTTTTGCGACATGGAGTGATCGGCATCACCTCGAAGCTGATTACCTTGATGCTTTACGGGTCGATATCGGTCGAGCCGTGGCGGCAGGAATGCCGCAGGTATCAAGCATCTTCGTTGGAGGTGGGACACCAAGTTTGGTGTCTCCCGATCGACTCGCTGCAGTCATCGCATCGGTGCCGCGTCATGAGGGCGCCGAAATCACCGTTGAGTGCAATCCCGATGATGTGAGTGCAGAACTGCTTGACGAATTTTGCCGAGCGGGGGTGAATCGCATCAGTCTTGGGGTTCAGTCAACTATTCCGCATGTGTTGGCTTCGCTTGATCGAACACATGACGTTGAGAATGTCCAGACCGCAGTCGACTGCATTCGCTCAGCGGGCATTCGGTCATTCAACCTTGACCTTATTTATGGCACCGCGGGCGAATCGGTTGAGGAGTGGCGAGAGTGTTTGGGCGAATTGCTGTCGTATGACCCACCGCATATTTCTGCGTATGCCTTGACGGTTGAGCCGGGTACCCCGCTCTCAGATCAACACGACCGTCATCCTGATGACGACGATCAGGCCGACAAATATGTGATTGCGGACGAGATGTTGTCCGCGGCGGGCTTGTCGAATTACGAGGTATCGAATTGGGCGCGACCGGGACATGAATGTCAACACAACCTGCTGTATTGGCAGCAGGGAAATTACCGAGGCTTCGGGTGCGCTGCGCACTCTCATGAGAACGGGCGGCGCTGGTGGAATGTGCGGACGCCTGATCGCTACATCGCGATGGTTGGCGAAGGTGCGGCTGTCGAGGCGGCTTCAGAGGAACTTGATGCTGAAACTCGAGCATTTGAGCGTCTCGAACTTCAACTTCGCCTCAGAGAAGGTGTGCCGCGTACCGCCCTGAATGGAGACCTGCTTGACGGGTTGGTTGAACTTGTGAACGACAGGTGGGTGCTCACCCGACACGGCCGACTGATGGCGAACGACATCAGCACACGGCTCATCATTTCGCCAACGGTTGCCCAAGACGGCTGAACCGATATCATTTGTTCGGCTACGGGCGCGTAGCTCAGTTGGTTAGAGCGCCACCATGACACGGTGGAGGTCCCGGGTTCGAGTCCCGTCGTGCCCACTCCGAGAAGGTGTCGCCGAAGGCCCTACCTGTTTAGTTGGGGCCAGTGCGGGAGCGGGGCATGCCACCGGAACTTCAATGACGCAACCCGTACCGCAGTGACGAGCAATGCCGCAGAGATGCTCACCGACAAGTTGAGCTGACCAAAGCCGTGTGCGACGACGATTGCGAGCGCTCCAAGTGCCGCTGGAATGACGTACAGCACGGAGTCCTGCTGGAAGACTTGTGGAGCTTCACCTGCGAGGACGTCCCGGATGACACCACCTCCGGTTGCGGTTACCACTCCGACCATCACGGCCGGGATTGCTGCGAGTCCACGCTCTGCGGCGATTGATGCGCCTGTGACGCAGAACAATCCGAGGCCAGCGGCATCAAGCACAAGAACAGGTCGCCAGAGTCGCTCAATGAGATGCTGTGCAGGGACGATTACGACCCCGGTGATGAAGGCGACGATCGCGTACTTCGGGTTATCAAACGCAACTGGTACCCCACGCGAGAGCAACAGATCGCGAAGGACGCCTCCACCGAGAGCAGCGACGAACGCCAAGGTAAGCAATCCCACGATGTCGAATTTGCGTTTAATCGCAAGAACCGCACCCGAGGCGGCAAATACCGCGACACCACAAAGGTCAAGCACGTCAAAAACTGTTGCCTGAGAAAACTCCATCAATCGAGACTCTAAACCAGCGACATCGTCCAACAAATATTCCGCAAACCGGTCAAATTCTGCAAACTACTGTTGAGGAGATGAGCGAAATGCCACCTCCACCACCGCCTCCGCCCCCTCCATCCCCGGGCGCTTCTACAACTCCTCACTACGCTGGTCAGCAGTCGTGGGTGAATGACTCCGCAGGTCGTGCCGGGTTTGGGGCACGTCTTGGGGCGTATCTGCTTGACGTTGTTCTCTATGGGCTTGCGATGATCGTTCCTGTCATCGCTGGCGTTCTCGTCATTCTGCTTCCGATCGTGAACAACTGCGTCTCGGTCGCAGGATCGGCAGATCTCATTTGTCCCCCAGGAGTGCCATCAGGCTCATCAATTGCAGGTGGAATTGCTCTGATCGTCGTTGGTGTCTTGGGCGTGATGTTCATCTACGTTCGGGCTGAAGGGAAAACCGGCCAAACTTGGGGCCGTAAAATTGTTGGAATCAGGGTGGTTCGCGTCTCCGATGGCCTTCCCCCCGGTTTTTGGCGGGCGTTCGGGCGCGAGTTGTTTGGAAACATCATCTCCGGGCAAATCTTTTACCTCGGTTACCTCTGGATGATTTGGGACAAAGATCGCCAAACCTGGCACGACAAAGTTGCCGGCACCGTCGTCGTCAAGGTGTGATGCCACGGCCGAATCAAACCCCGCGCTGGATTGGTGACCTCGGGCACAATACGAGATAGCCTTACGCCCCGATGGGTGGTGTTCGACAGATGACAACCTTTGAACGCGCGTGGCGCGGCCTAGTTGCAATCTTTGCAATCAGCCTTGTGTTTCTGGGGCTTGGTTCTGGTGGTTCGGTTGCCGCCCAAGAGGGTGGCGGCGAGGTGAGCGGAAGCCTGCTGCAGAGAAATGAGGAAGGCGAGCGAGTCGGTGTAGCAGGTGTGACGTTCCGAGCGTTCGATGAGTCGGGGGCAGAGGTTTCGTCGACAACGACTGCTGAAGACGGTTCTTGGTCAATGACCGTTCCGGAGGGCACCTACGACATTTTGCTTGACGTCGACACGCTGCCAGATGGTGTTTCGCTGCGAAATCCCGACAAGAACCCAGCGTCGGTCACGCTGATCGATGGTTCATCCAAGTCGGCATTGTTCCCGCTTGGCGAGGCGGCAGCGAGTTCAGTCGGTGGCAACACGGTTATTCAGCTCATCGTTGACGGACTGAAGCTTGGTCTCATTATCGCGATGTGTGCGATTGGGCTGTCATTGATCTACGGCACAACTGGCCTGACCAACTTTGCTCATGGTGAGGCTGTGACGTTCGGCGCGGTGATGGCCTATTTACTGAACAACGCTGGCGTGTTTGGAGTTCGCCTGCACCTCATTCCGGCAACGATCATTGTTGTTGCGATCTGTGGCGGAGTTGGTGGACTTTTCAACCGCGCGGTGTGGCGCCCGATGCGCAGGCGTGGAGCAAGCTTGGTCGCTGCGCTCGTCGTGTCAATCGGGTTCTCAATTTTCTTCCGATATGTGATCTTGTTCATCTTCAGTGGTCGCGCCAAGCGTCTGCGCGACTATCAAATTCAAGAGCAATGGGATCTCGGCCTGTTCCGCCTTGCGCCAAAAGACCTCGTACTGATGATCATCTCGGTGGCTGTGCTCGTCGGCGTTGCATCAGCATTGCAATTAACTCGCATGGGTAAAGCAATGCGAGCAGTGTCGGACAACAGAGATCTCGCAGAATCGACGGGTATCGACGTTGAACGGGTGATCTCATTGGTGTGGATCTTCGGCAGCGCGTTGGCCGGTCTCGGTGGCGTGCTGTTTGGCCTCACGGAATCGATCAACTGGGAAATGGGATTCCGCATCTTGCTGCTCATGTTTGCAGGCGTGACGCTGGGCGGCCTTGGGACGGCGTACGGAGCGCTGTTTGGCAGCATCATCGTGGGTCTCTTCATTCAACTGTCGACGTTGGTCATCCCAACGGATATGAAGAACGTTGGAGCACTTCTCATGTTGATCGTGATCTTGCTCATTCGGCCGCAAGGTCTTTTTGGCCGACGAGAGCGGATTGGTTAGGAGGAACGTAAATGGATTGGGGAGCAATTATCCAAAACTCGTTCCGCGGGTTTATTGGCGAGCCATTTATCTACTTCTCGCTGGCTGCCATGGGGCTCAACATGCACTATGGCTACACCGGCTTGTTGAACTTTGGTCAGGCGGTCTTCATGGCTGCCGGCGCGTACGGATTGTCGATGGCGGTTGTGACGCTCGGGCTCAACTTCTGGTGGGGGCTTCTACTTGGCATCGTCGTATTCCCCTTGCTGCTCGCGCTCATCATGGGTATTCCAACACTGCGGTTACGTGCCGACTACCTCGCAATTGTGACCATTGCAGCAAGTGAGATGTTCCGCATCATTGCGCGGTCGCCATCGCTCGACCGTTGGACCGGGTCGTCAGACGGTCTCACGGCGTTTGCGAACACGTTTTACGACTTCAACCCCTTCGATAAACAAAAACGCTATTTCTTCGGGCTTTTTATCGGAAACCAGATGTGGGTTGTGCTTGTTGGCTGGATTGTGCTTTCACTCGTCGCATTCATCGTGTGGATGACCATGCGAAGCCCCTGGGGTCGGGTACTTCGAGCCATTCGAGAAGATGAGGATGCAGCCCGAAGCCTTGGGAAGAACGCCTACTGGTTCAAGATGCAGTCACTCATGATTGGCGGCATTTTTGGTGCGCTTGGCGGAATGTTCCGAGCTATCGGTACGCAGTCCGCTCAACCACAGAACTTCATCACCGACGTCACCTTCTTTGCTTGGGTTGCACTCATCTTGGGTGGTGCAGCAAAGGTTGGTGGACCAATTGCTGGTGCAGCGATTTTGTATGGCATTTTGAACTTCACTGACGTGTTCTTGCGTCAACTCGTTGAGAACGACTACATCCCTGAGTCGGTAATGGATGGCACCCAAGTCGGTCAGGTTCGTTTCATGATGATCGGTCTTGGATTGATTGTTCTCGCGATCTACCGACCTCAAGGCATATTCGGAACTAAAGAGGAGATGGCTCTCGATGACCGCTGACTCGTCAACCGCCCAGCATCTCTTTGATGGTGTGCCCTTCGAGCCGGGCGCTGCCAAGAATGATCCGATTCTGGTTGCCGACGGCGTTCGTCGCGCATTCGGTGGTCTTGTCGCTGTTGATGTTGAGCACCTTGAGGTGCAACGTGGTGCAATCACAGCGCTGATAGGACCTAACGGCGCAGGCAAAACGACCTTTTTCAACTTGCTGACGAACTTTGATGAGCCAGACACCGGTAGTCGGCTGTTTGAAGGCAACGACCTTTCGGGTGTGTCGGCGTACAAGGTTGCGAACCTCGGTATGGTCCGCACCTTTCAGTTAACGAAATCGCTGTCGAAAATGACGGTCATCGACAATATGCGGCTGGGTGGAACTGGACAGGCCGGTGAATCGTTCTTCCGTGCGCTCTTCCCGTTTCTGTGGCGCCGCCAAGAAGCTGAAATCACCGAGCGAGCAGATGCTCTGCTCGAGCGCTTCAAACTCACTCATATGCGTGACGAATTCGCAGGGACGCTCTCTGGTGGGCAACGCAAGCTTCTCGAGATGGCGCGTGCCCTGATGGTGAAACCAAACATGGTGATGCTCGATGAGCCGATGGCAGGGGTGAACCCAGCGCTGAAACAGTCGCTACTTGAGCATGTCAAAGGCCTTCGCGATGAAGGTATGACCGTGCTGTTTGTTGAGCACGACATGGACATGGTGCAAGAAATTAGCGACTGGGTCGTCGTGATGGCTGAAGGCAGGATCATCGCCGAAGGCCCGCCACAGTCGATCGCCAGCAATCAAGCAGTGGTTGACGCATATCTGGGAGCCCACCACGACTCCGCACTCGATTTGGAGGCTGACTGATGGCAGACAAGACACCTCTTTTGATCGCTGACGGTCTCGATGCCGGGTACTTGCCAGGGATCAACATCCTGAACGATTGTTCACTAGAACTCTTCGAGGGCGAACTTGTTGGAATTGTCGGCCCGAATGGAGCCGGAAAGTCAACTCTCGTCAAGGCGATGTTCGGACTTGTCAACATCCGCAAAGGCAGCGTTCAACTTCGTGGTGAGGACATCACGAATATGAAGGCTCACTCGCTGGTCAGTCGGGGTATCGGATATGTGCCTCAGACCAACAACGTGTTTCCCTCATTGACGATCGAAGAGAACCTTGAGATGGGAACATTCATCGACCCATCTCGTTTCGCTGAGCGATTTGAAGTTGTGGGGGAGATGTTCCCCAAATTGATCGATCGCCGTGACCAGCGTGCTGGGTCGCTCTCTGGTGGCGAACGGCAAATGCTTGCGATGGGTCGTGCCCTCATGCTTGACCCATCTGTGCTACTTCTCGATGAGCCATCGGCAGGACTATCGCCAGCGCTTCAGGATGAAGTGTTCGTGCGTTGTCACAAGATCAACCGAGCCGGAGTCTCCATTGTGATGGTTGAACAGAACGCCTCACGTTGCTTGCAGATTTGCCACCGTGGCTACGTTCTCGACCAAGGTACAAATGCCTACACGGGCACCGGTCGAGATCTGCTCACTGACCCAAAGGTGATCGAGCTGTATCTCGGCACATTGGTCAAGTCGCATCAAGACTGACCACCCCTTGTTTGCGGGTCGTTAAGGGCGCCGCAATTACTTACAACGTGATTACTGGGCTCTGATGGCCACGGTTCGCCGCACGTTTAGATGCCTTCGAGCTAGCCACCAGGTTCTCTGACGGGTCCGTCGCAGGGCAACCACCTCGAGATCATCTTCGGAATCACGCCGTTGCGTCATTTGCATCGTGGACGCGAATGAGCCCCGGGTTTCCCCGGGGCTCATCACAATGTTGTTCAGTTATGACTGATCAGTTGATCAGATCTTGCCGAAGATGATGTCGACAACTTCGAGTTCACCTGAAGCGTTGAATTCCTTGATGAGAATTGAAGCTTCTGATGGCTCGCCTGCGTCGATGAACTCCAGCGGACCTGAAACACCGTCGTAGTCAACGTCGCCGCCGGCTTCGAGGATCGCACCACAGTCAGCAACTGTTGAGCACTTCTCGCCACCACGGGTGATGTCGTTGATCTCGGCGCCAACTGCGACACCGTCATTGCTGCCGGCGACAATCGCTGCGAGAGCGATGACCATCACGGCGTCATATGACTCGCCTGAGTAGGCGAAGTCCTGAAGCTCAGCGTCAACGCCAAGTAGACGTGCGATGAAGTCCTCGTTGGTCTCGATGTCAACACCAGGAACGGTTCCACGCATGCCAGCAACGACGCTTGGGTCGTCGAAGGCGTCAGCGAGGGCGTTGCCCATGTTGCCGTCTGAACCGTAGATCATCTTCTCGGCTGGGCCTGCGCCTGCCTCGATGAGTCCGGTGAGGATCTTTGAGGTCTCGTCGAAACCGATGATGACGATGGCGTCTGGGTCGGCAGCAACAGCTGCTGAAACTTCAGCGTCAAAGTTCTCTGCCTGCGGGTCGTAGATGACCTCGTAGACGATTTCGCCACCAGCTGCCGTGTAAGGAGCTGAGGTGTACTCAAAGAGGCCGGTTCCGTATGAGTCGTTCATGACGATGAATGCTGCTGTGAGTGCACCATCACCGATCATGAGGTCAGCGAGCGCTGCACCCTGAACGACGTCGGACGGAGCCGAACGGAAGTAGAGGCCATTGTCTGCATAGTCAGTGAATGCAGGTGATGTGTTTGCTGGTGAGAACTGGATCTTGCCAGCGTTCGTGATCTTGTCGATAACGGTCAATGACACACCTGATGATGCGGCACCGATGAATGCATCAACGTCCTCAGCGAGGAGACGGTCAACAGTTGCGTTTGCAACGTCACCGTTGTCTCCTGAGTCACCTGGGAGCCAAACGACGCAAGCGCCATTGACGCCACCAGCGGCATTCAGCTCTGCAACGGCAAGCTCAACACCAGCGAACTCGGGTGGTCCGAGGAACGCAAGGTTGCCGGTCTCTGGCAGGATGCCACCGATTGTGAGGGCGTCGTCGCCCTCTTCACAATCTGCTGCAGGAGGAGCGATTGGCGTAACGCCCTCTTCCTCTGCGGCTGCTTCTTCTGCGGCTGGCTCTTCAGCTGGCTCTTCGGCTGCGTCGTCGCTACCGCCACAGGCGCCAGCTACGAGAGCGAGTCCAACCACGAGCGCACCGAAGTTACGTGCACGGGTCTTCTTCATTGGGTTGATTCCTCCCCCTATCGGACCCAGGCGGGATTGCCCGGGCTCTTAGGTGTTACAAAGGCTACGCCCTCTTTAATCGCGTGACAATGCTTTCCTTAAAGGAACCGTTTTCGTCCTCAATGTCTGAAATAGCCATCGGGCCGCATTCTCAGCTGGGTGAGACCCAGCCAAGGACGTCGACGAGCACATCCGCCTTGCCTGACGAATCCCACGGCATTGTTACCGCAACATCGAAATTTCCTTGAGAATTCAGCGGAATGAGAGCCATATTGGGGTTGATATCTCCGGCTTTCCAGTTGAGGTTTGAGACTTGAGGGGTTGTGGTCCCTGATGGGTATGCCGAAAGGAACCCGTCGGCCGTTGGAGAGACAACTGTGACATTTGCCCAGATAGCGCTGGCATCGGAAGGAATACCACCACTTCGAGCGGCTCTAAATGACCTGATCTCGGCGCTGCCAAACGGAAGGTTGACTCCGCCAATCCCTGATCGGGTATCCACAATTCTGAATGGTTCAGTGGTGGTGGTGCGCTCACCCCCATCGTCTGAGAAAAAGCCAAACACATCGACGATGAGGTCGACAGATCCATTTAGGTCGTACGGAAGGACAGATTGCAATTCAATTGCTCCCGAGGCACTCAACGAGACCACTGCGAGATTTGGTCGAGTTTCTCCTGCTCGCAGGTTGAGATTTGAGGCATTCGGTACTCGTGTGCCGGCTGGAAACGCAGTGACAAAGCCCTCTGCAGTCGGACTTACTGCTGTGACGTTCACGACAGCTGAGGTCGCACCCTCGGGGATACCTGCGCGTCCGGTGACTTGGACTGTGCGTCGTGAGTCGGTGGTGAATCGACCCTCCGAAGAATGTCGACTATCGAACAGTCGTGTTGGGGTGACACTGGTAAACCCTGCACCGATGTCTCCAGCCGAAAAATACCCTGCGATATCTGCGATGAGATGAGTTGTAGCGCCGTAGGCGTGAAATCTGATTCGACCACCAGCTCCGACCCTGACAAGCACAAGGTTCGGCACGGTCTGTCCGGCGACAAAATTGAGGTTTGAGGCGTTGGGCCATTCGCCGTATGAATTCTGGTCATCGAATAGGTCGCCCCTGCCCTGTGGCCGCGGACCGACGGTGACGAATCCGTCACCGGAGGGATCTACCGCTGTGATGTTGAGAAGGACGGCGGCGACGCCGTGCTTTGGAACACCAGCACGACCGGTCACGACGAGTTCGTGATTGAGTTCTTCGTCGGTGCGGAAATCGTCGTTTGATGTATCGATCGAACCGTCACCCTCGCGAACGGGGCCGTTTGGAATTCCGAGCCCACTCCGGGTGTCCAGAATTCGAGTTGGGGGAAGCGGATGGAATTGACCAGCGGGAGCGGGCGGAAAGCCGCTTCCTTCAATGGTGATGCATTCTTTGAAACCAAAGCACGGTGCGTCGAGGTCAATTGTCGGCACGTTGTCGGCGTCGATATCAGCTAACACCTGCACTTTCTCACCACTAACGTTGTCAGTGATGTACAAGGTGTAGCGGCCAGGCCACCCAACGCTCATAAACCAGGTGTCGCCGCGACTTGGACCCGACGAGAAAGCCCCGTAGGGAATTCCCGCGGATGACACCGGGCGCGAAGGGCAAACCTCAGTGATCCAGCAATCGATTTGGAATGCATCGACGTGAACTCGGCCATCAGTCACGTCGCTGGAGGCGATAATCGAACCCTCTGGGGCAAACCCGCCATAACGATCGTTGACGGTCGGCAGTGTGATCGTGCCAAGTCGAGGCCAAGATCCATGACTGTTGCGAACAACATCCATGTGAAAGCCACCGTAAACGGAATTCTCAACTGAGTAATTCTCCCAATAGCAGGGGTCCTGCCAGTCGTAACCGGAGCAGTTTGTCGTGTTTCGCGGATATGCCTCAAGTCGAACAGTCGTACTCGTTGACGGAACAGGAAGTCCGTCAACGTCGTACTTCGGCTTGAGATATGTCGGTCCGACTTCGTGATCGACTTTCATGAGTGAACCATCGGAGCGCCACGTCACTGAATCGCTGTAGCCTCCGTAGGGGTCGATAGCCGGAGCGTCGTAGCCGATACCGACTCCGCCGATTGAGCCTTTCGCATCGATATTCAGGTCGAGATATTCAACACTTCTGGTGGTGATGTCACCGGTCGCATTCGCCGACGGCGCAGGTGCGGCGAGAGCGGTCACTGCGCATGTCGCCAACGAAATCGTGAGCAGGGGGAAACGTCTCATCGCTTTCGTCATCGTATGAACGGGTTCACTTGTTACAACGAGATCGTGACGGCTCTGAGTCTGCCGCCCAATCGATAGTTAAATGCGTGCCTGTTACTCGCCGGCTACTTCAAACAAGACCTTTGCGGTAGCGCTTCTGTCATCGAGTGAACGAAATGCATCGATCGCGTTCTCGAATGAGAAGGTTTGACCGATCGGTGGTTTCACCGCACCGGACTGCACGAGAGGGATCAGTCGATCGTGGATGTCTCGGGCGAGAGCGGGGTCGGCGGCAATTGCTTCACCCCATGCAGCACCGACGATGCTCACGTTGCGAAGCAGAAGGCGGTTGACCTTGATCGTCGGAATTTCTCCGGCCGCAAATCCGACAACGACGAGACGACCTGAACGAGCGAGCGCACGAACTCCATCAAGGAAGCGATCGCCACCAACCGGGTCGTAGGTCATATCAACCCCTCGGCCCCCCGTGATCTCGAGCACCTCGTCCTTCCAGGTGTCGCTGACCAGCACGGTGTGGTCAGCCCCAGCAGCAGCAGCAACTTGTGCTTTCTCAGCCGTTGAGACGAGCCCGATTATCGGTCCTGCTCCGAGGCCTTTGGCAACTTGGATGGCTGATGTGCCGACTCCGCCGGCTGCACCGAGGACAAGAACTGACTCGCCTGCCTTCAGACCACCTCGATCGACGAGACAGAACATTGCCGTTTGATAGTTGAGAACAAATGCGGCGCCCTCGGCAAGCGACATTTCATCGGGCAATTTGAACACTTGGTCCGGATTGCCTGCAACGACCTCGGCGTGGCATGTGCTTCCCCACACTGCAACTCGATCACCTGGTACAAGATCTGAGCCCGCTGGTACCGAGCGCACGACGCCAGATGCCTCAACACCTGGAATAAATGGCGGCTCTGGACGAATTTGATACATGCCTTTTGTCTGAAGTAAGTCAGGGAATGACACACCGGCATACGCAACATCGATGATCACCGACCGGCCATCATCGACTGGCTCGGGGCGATCGACGATCGCCAGTCCGTCTGGTCCGGTGAGTGATTGAACTTCAAGTGCGCGCATGTCTACCTCTTCTGAATTAACTGCTGGCGTATTGATTTGTTGTTGGCAATTGCTGAGATGCGGTAAAGGTCAGCACCCCATCTTCGAGACTGTTCTTTAGTAGCGCCTTTTTGTCAGGCGCCAGACGTTGCGGATTGGTCCATGGCTCACGGTCTCCCTGTTTTGGAAGTGTGGGCATCATCCGTTGCATGTACCCCGATGAGAAGTCATCGATCCAGGGGCGCTTCGCCATTGTGATATCGCTGTCACGAAGAACTGGGGTGACCTGGTCGGTTTTGGTCTTCCTCATATGGTTAAGGAGTCGGCATACATAGGTACTTGTGAGGTCTGCACGAAGCGTCCAAGAGGCATTGATATAGCCGAAGGTTGAGACAAGATTCGGAACACCCGAATAGGCAACACCCCGATAGGTGAAGGTTTCTGAGAAGTCGATTGTTTTGCCATCGACAACAAAGTCCATGTCGCCGAGCGTGACCAATTCGAGGCCGGTTGCGGTCACAATGATGTCGGCATCGAGATGTTCGCCAGAGGTAAGAGCAACTCCGGTTTCAGTAAATGATTCAATCGTGTCTGTCACAACAGATGCAGAACCATTCCGCACTGCTGCAAACAAATCGCCGTTTGGAACCAGACAGAGGCGCTGGTCCCAAGGGTTGTAGCTCGGCGTGAAGTGCTTATCGATATCAACATCGGGGCCGACGAGCGCTCTGACGCCTTGCAGCAGTTTTCCTTTCACCATCTCAGGGTCGGTGCGAGTCTTCTTGTAGAAGAACTGCTGGAAGAACACGTTCTTCGCACGGATAATCGGATGTGCAAGTTGTCGCGGAAGGAATCGTTTGATCTTTTTTGCAACCGGGTCGACATCGGGTCGTGCAACCATCCATGTTGGTGAACGCTGCAACATCGTGACGTGCTCAGCCTTGCTAGCCATCGCAGGAACGATCGTGACAGCTGTGGCACCAGATCCGATCACGACAACTTTCTTGCCCTTGTAGTCAAGGTCTTCTGGCCATTGCTGTGGGTGGACAATCTGGCCGGCAAATGTGTCGCGACCCTCAAACGCCGGGTCGTAGCCGCCGCGGTAGCTGTAATAACCCGAACACATGAAGAGAAAGTTGCAGGTCAGCACTGTGACTTTGGCGTCGCTGATGATGGCATGCACCGTCCAAGTCGATGTTGACGAGTCCCATTCGGCGCGAACCACCTTGTGGTTGAAACGAATATGACGCTGGATGTCGAACTCCTCAACCGTTTCTCGTAGGTACGCCATGATCGATGGTCCATCTGCAATGGACTTCTCCGCGGTCCACGGCTTAAACGAGTAGCCGAGGGTGTGCATATCGCTATCGGAGCGAATCCCCGGGTATCGAAATAAGTCCCATGTCCCACCGATGTCTGATCGGCCTTCCAAGATGGTAAAAGTGCGATCTGGGCAGAGCTTCTGCAAGTGGTATGCCGCTCCGATACCTGAGATCCCTGCACCGACCACGACCACATCGTGATGTTCAGCCTGCACCGATGGCACAGAAATATCTGACGATGAACTCATCTCTCGATCACCCATCTCTCAATCGTAGTTGTCGCCGAATTCGCCGTCCGAGGTGGCCGACCTCGTCAATTGTGATCCGTTCCTGAAATGATCTCAAGATGGAGTATCGCCGTTTAGGAAACACTGGTCTCGAAGTATCCCGAATCTGTCTGGGCTGTATGAGTTACGGCCAGTCAGACCTCGGCACTCACCCCTGGAGTCTCGACGAAGAGTCGAGCCGGCCATTTTTTCAGCAGGCTTTAGACCTCGGAATCAACTTCTTCGATACAGCAAATGTGTACTCGCTTGGAACGAGTGAGGAATACCTTGGCCGTGCATTGCGAGACCTCGATGTGAAACGAGCAGACGTCGTGATTGCGACCAAGGTCAACGGCCGGATGCGAAAGAGTCCAAATGGGGCAGGCCTCTCGCGCAAGGTCATCATGACCGAGATCGACGACAGCCTTCGCAGGCTCGGAACCGACTACATCGATCTTTACCAGATTCACCGCTGGGACCCGAATACTCCGATCGAAGAGACGATGGAGGCACTCAATGACCTCGTTCGCTCTGGCAAGGTTCGATACATCGGCGCTTCGTCAATGTGGACCTGGCAGTTTGCGACCGCACAGCACGTCGCCGAACGTAACGGCTGGACGAAGTTCGTCAGCATGCAAAACCACTACAACCTCCTCATGCGTGAGGAAGAGCGTGAAATGTTGCCATATTGCGTGGAAACAGGGGTTGGGGTTATCCCGTGGAGCCCTCTTGCTCGAGGTCGGCTTGCCCGCACATGGGATACCACGACGGGCCGAAGCGATAGCGATGCATTTGGAAGCAGTCTGTACGGCCGAGATGTCACCGAGGAGTCAGACCGGGCGGTTGTTACGGCAGTGGCAGAAGTTGCTGCGGCGCGCGGGACATCGATGGCTCGAGTAGCTCTTGCGTGGGTGCTGTCGCATCCAGGAGTGACGGCACCCATCGTTGGTGCCACGAGGGCTGCTCACCTCGATGATGCGGTGGCTGCCCTCGATATCGAACTCACAGCAGATGAGCTCCAACGGCTAACCGGGCCATATATTCCGCATCAGCCGGCTGGCTTCTGACCGTTGGTCGAATCAACAGTTGAAGGTGTTGGTATCGCACTAGTCGTCTAACCTTGGCTACATATGGCTACTAATTCAGGGTCCTCAAGTCGACGTGGGCAGCTGCTCTTCATCCTCGGAACAGTGGTGCTTGTTGCCGTTGTCGCAATCGTCATTGTGGTTGCCACTGGGGGAGGTTCTGACTCCGCGGTAGACCTTTCTGAAAACGGAACAGTGACAGTGACCGGCGACCTGCTGCCAGGTTTTGAAGGTGACACCGCAACTGACACAGGTGCCGGCCTGACTGCACCAGTGTTGGAAGGTCAGGCATTCGACGGTACTCCGATCGTCATCGAGCCTGGCTCACCGACACTCGTGGTGTTCCTGGCGCACTGGTGCCCACACTGCCAGGCCGAGGTGCCAGATCTCGTTGAGTGGGCAGAAAGCCTTTCTGTTCCCCAAGGACTCAATGTGGTTGGGGTTGCGACAGCAACAGCGCCAGATCGTCCGAATTATCCGCCATCTGAATGGCTACTTCGTGAGCGCTGGCCGTTCCTGGTGATGGCAGACGACGAGGCAGCAACTGCGGCACAAGCGTTTGGAACCACTGGGTACCCATATCTGGTCATGCTCGACGCAAATGGTGTTGTCCAGTGGCGCCACAGCGGTGAACTGGCTGATGGACAGCTCGAGCAGTATCTCGACGTTGCGTTGAACTAGTGCATCATTGAGTGAGCGGCAGATTGATGCGTGAGGCGTTGCTGGCAAAGGCTGCGTAACTACTTCTGAAAGACCTGGTCATCGTGGGCAAAGGCCTTGAACTCGAGGGCGTTCCCGGACGGGTCTAAGAAGAACATTGTCCACTGCTCGCCAACTTCACCTTCGAATCGAACGTATGGCTCAATCACGAAGTTGATCGAGGCCTCGCGTAATTGCTGAGCAAGCGCGTGAAACGTCGGTGGGTCGAGAATCACCCCGAAGTGCGGCACTGGAACATCGTGCCCATCCACCGGGTTCGACACATCAACACCTGCTCCCTCGTGCAGATGGGTGACGACCTGATGCCCGAACATGTTCCAATCAACCCATGTCTCGGCGCTGCGTCCCTGGGAGCAGCCGAGGACATCTCCGTAAAACGCGACAGCAGCGGCGATGTCGTGGACAGGAATTGCGAGATGAAAACGAGGGTGGTTCATGATGGCCTTTGCTGACGCGATGCGAATGCAAGTAAGTGGATAATGCGCACGCTACACCGCATTGTCGTTTGCGATGTTGACGCGACGTGATGAGGGAGACACATTTTCAGACACGGAGCGGCCAAACTGAAGGAGTGCAATATCAGCGCCCATTTTCGGTGACTTGGCGACTTGCATATGTCGTCTCTATTGCGTCAGCCATCTTCAGCACGCGAGCATTTTGGTGGCCCGGCAATCATGTAGTGAGTTACGACGGCGCCACCTATTCAGGCCCAAATACTGAGGTTTCGCTCCGAGCGATTCGCGACTGGCGGATTCCATTCCTGAATGAGTTCATCTTCGGCACGGTTCCTCATCTCGGTAATCACGCAGTAGCGGTCCTGTACCCCCCTCGGCTCATTGCGTTGATATTTGGCTCATCCTTTGGTCACGGACTGATTGTTGTTGGCCATGTGCTTCTGCTTGGACTCGGAATGGTCGCTCTTGCCAAACGACTCGGTGTATCGCCTCTTGGCGGTGCCGTGAGCGGTGCGGTCGTTGTCCTCGTGGGATCGACTCAAACAAAGACCGTGCAGTTCGAACAGATTCAGCCAATTGCATGGCTTCCCGTTCTGTTGTTGGCGCTACATGTATGTGTCGCGGAGCGGCATCGTTGGCGATCGGTTGGTGCTCTGGCGATCGTTGCGACCGCAACCTTGTTGAGTGGTCATCCGCAGCTCATCCTTGAAGTTGTCATTGTTGCTGTTGCGTTCACTGCTGGACTCGTACTGAAATACCGAACTGGAGTGCTCAGGCTCGTTGTCGCAGCAATGCTTGCTGGAGCGATGGCCCTTCCGCAGTTGTTGGCAACAGTCGATGCCCAACGAACTGCTTCGCTCGACGAGGGCAGGTCGTTTGATGATCTCGGAAACGGCATGTACGTCCTCCAGGTTCGCAAGGCGGCACAGGCGCTATTCGGAACTGTGACCGGAGGCGACCCAGCGGCATTTTCAGGCGCCTTTGAGGCAATCGGGTGGTTCGGCGTTGTTGCGATGATGATCGGTGTGTTCGGTATTGGTTCGTCGGTCTCAAACCCGAAAAGCCGCTGGTGGGGACTCTCGCTCGGCGCAATCATGCTGCTCGGAGTGGTGTGGTCGCTAGGGCCTCGCACCCCGTTGTTTTCGATCGCCTATCGCATCCTTCCGGGTTTTGACTTAGGGCGAGTGTCGGTGAGATGGCTCGCCATCGTTGGAATTCTGCTTGCGCTCTTCGTTGGTGTTGGTATCGATGCGGCGAAGAACCTTCAGAGTCGACAAGTGAGAAGAGCCATGCTGGTCGTTATTGCCGTTGGCCTCGCCGCTATTGGGTTTGGTCCAATCACGGCAGGGTCTCGACTTGCAGGTGTCATCTGGCTCATCACCGCGCTGGGTGTATTAATGGCGACGATTGTGGTGAACCCGCGTCATGTTCGACAGGTGCTTGGGGTATTCGTTGTCATAGAACTTGCGGTGCTGTCGCTGTCGGCAATCCCAAATCGAATCACGATGGCTTCGGCCGTCGGAGCGAGCCCATCGCCAGCAATTGGAGAATTGATGTCGATGGCTACTGACGGTGGATATGTCGTCGCCTTAACACCTGATGCAGGTCCTCATGATGAATTAGTGAGGGGTCTGAGGCCAAACTCAAATTCATGGTTCGGGCTGCGGTCGTTAGACGGCTACGACGGAGGCGTCCAAGTGACACAGGCCTGGACAGAGATGTTGTCTGCGTTCTCCGAGACACCTGCCCTTGACCTGCCGTTACGAAATTCGCTTTCTGCGCCGGTGCCAACTAAACAACTAGCTCGATTTGGCGTTCGGTGGATGGTTCTCAGCAATGATCGATCACCAACCGAATGGGTGCCGGACTGGCGTGGCCCAGTCGCGTCGGATGATTCATACACCGTCTGGGAGAACCCTTACTGGCTCGGTGATTCGGTCGCATGGTTCGCAACTCAGCCGCCTTCAGCCGAAGCCACCAGCGCGTTAAGAACCGACTACCAGCAAGTCTCAGAAACGGCCATTGCAGATGTCGACCTCAGCTGTAGTGCGCAGTGCTCGCCGCACAAAGTTGAGCTCTCGCGGCTGACCGCTGAACACATTGTCATCACAGCCGACGTTGACAAGCCTGCGCTGATTTCGGCTCACGTGCAGGCGTTAGAGGGGTGGACAGCGACTGTCGATGGTCGGCCAAGTGAAATCGCAGAGGTTGATGGCTTGTATCTAGGAGTGGTGGTACCACAGGGCAGTCACATTATTGAATTTCGGTATCAGCCGGCGTGGTGGTGGCCATCGGTGATCGTTGCGTTGGGTGGCGCCGTCATTTCGATCACAATGATTTCGAGGCGCCGACTCACATCGTGAAGCGCAGGCTTCGCGCCGCACGCTCGCCAAGTTCAGCCTCCCCAGACCATGTGATCTGACCTGAGTCAATTCGTGTCTGCGGATCAACTCTTCCGCAAGCCAGCAATGCAAAGGTTGTTGAGTCGGCAGTAATTGATGCAGTGGTTGGATCTGAATCGATGACGAGACCCGCCCGACCATCAACACGGACGGTGATCTCGCCGTTCACCGGTCCGTTGAGATGCACTCGCAACGATTCGCCATCTGCAACGCCAATGCGCTTGCCAGCGATGTATGGCATCGACATGCGGATCTCATCGATTGAACGCTCCGCAGCCGCACCATCTTCATGTCCTGGCAGACCGAGAGGTGTCCGAATGTCTTGTTCGTGTACCCAGAAGTCAAACACTCGAATGTCCATGAAACGGCCATAAGTACCTGGACCAACCGGCGTCATGACGGGGGTGGCGAAATCTTCGTCGGACATTGCGGCGAGCTCGGCTTTGCGGGCCGCCATGACCGTCCTGAACTTTTCAGCAAGTTCGGAATGTG
>Ga0255753_1000930_pt1 | contig 36508 bp, 36 predicted proteins | sample 041ome_10_FD_179953 | JGI IMG/M metagenome (GOLD analysis project Ga0255753, IMG submission 179953) | Coastal salt marsh microbial communities from the Groves Creek Marsh, Skidaway Island, Georgia - 041412US metaG (version 2) | ecosystem: Environmental > Aquatic > Marine > Intertidal zone > Salt... | reverse complement strand
AGGGTGAATTGATAACTGGAATCGTTACTCAGTTTGATTCTAGATTTAATCAAACAATTATCGATCTTCAAGACGCAGAAGCAGTTATTCCTTCAAGTGAAAGGATCCCATTCGAAAGACTTGAAAGAGGGAATAGGATAAAGGCACTTATTACCGAAGTTAGAGAAGATGCAAAAGGTATACCTATTATTATCAGTAGAAATAGACCTGAGTTTATTCAAAGAATGCTCGAATTGGAAGTTCCAGAACTAAATGATGGGACTGTTGAACTAAGAGCAATCGCAAGAGAAGCAGGAAGCAGAACTAAAATTGCTGTATTTTCAAACGATCCAAATGTTGACCCAAAGGGTGCATGTGTAGGTTCTCGTGGTTCTAGAGTAAGACAAATTGTTAACGAATTAAAAGGTGAAAAATTAGATGTCGTTGAGTGGAGAGAAGACAAAGTCCGATTTATTATTGAAGCTCTAGGACCAGCAGACATTGAATTAGTTGACATAGATGAGCACACTAAAAGTGCAAAAGTCACAGTAAAAGATAACCAGCTATCACTGGCTATTGGTAAAGAAGGTCAGAATGCAAGACTTGCTGCTAAGTTAACTGGTTACAAAATCGACATAGAAGGATTAGGAGATTCTCCAGTAGTGGAAGAAGTTCAGGAAGAAGCTACCCAAGAGGAAGAGTAATGGCCAAAAAACGAATTCATCAAATAGCAAAAGAATTAGATGTTGCATCTGCAGATATCGTATTCCTTGCTAATGAATTAGGTATTGAAGTAAAAACAGCTTCATCTGGTTTAACACCTGAAGAAGAAGAATTAGTTCTTCTAGCGTTTAATGAACAAAATGTAACTGAAGATAGTACTACCGATGACACAGTAGAGATAATTGAAAAAACTGATAGTACTAATTCTGAAACTCAAGAAACACAAACCGATGAAAAAGATGATGAACAAACCGATACTGAAAGTGTAGATATTCAAATTATTGAAGTACCATCTGGCTGTACCCCTGAAGAGCTCTCTTCAATTATTAATATAGATGCTACTCAAATAGTTGGAGACTTAATGTCTCTTGGCATCATGCAGTCAATGACCTCGCAGTTAAAAAACAAAGAGATAGAGACTCTTTTAGAAAAATATGATTTAATGCCAGAAATCGTTGAAAAAGTTGAAATTAAACGCTCAGAAATACTTGCCTTACAAGAATTTCAAGATGAAGAACAGAACCTAACTGTGAGATCACCAATCATTACTGTTATGGGCCATGTTGATCATGGTAAAACAAGCTTGCTAGATTATATCCGTAATGAGAAAGTCGCTGATGGCGAAGCTGGTGGTATAACGCAACATGTTGGTGCGTATAAAGTTGAATCAGGAGATTTAGGTATAACTTTTATAGATACTCCTGGTCACGAAGCATTTACTCAAATGAGAGCTAGAGGGGCAAACGTTACTGATATTGTAGTTTTAGTCGTTGCAGCGGATGATGGAATTATGCCACAGACAATTGAAGCAATTAACCACTCAAAGGCAGCTGGGGTTCCAATAGTTGTTGCAGTTAATAAATGTGACCTCCCAGATGCAAATCCAGCGTTAGTAAAAGCAGATTTAACTAAATATGAAATAATCGCTGAAGATCTTGGTGGAGATACACCCGTAGTAGAAGTTTCTGCATTAAAGGGTGATGGGGTAGATGATTTGTTAGAGACATTATCTCTCGTTGCAGAAATAGAAGAGCTTAAAGCAAATCCTAATACCAATGCATCTGGTTATATTATTGAATCAAGAATGGAAGTAGGTCGAGGAAATGTAGCAACTGTTGTTGTTACCAGAGGTACTTTAAAGCAAGGTGATTTCTTGTATGCAGGTGGAGCATTTTGTAGAGTTAAATCAATGTTTGACCACACGAATAAAGTTCTTAAAAATGTAATTCCTGGATCGCCTGTTGATATTATCGGCTGGGACGAATCTCCTAATTCAGGGGATCAGTTTGTTGCTGTTAAGAGTCAAAAAGAAGCTAAAGCTAAAGCGGAACAAAACAAAACATTATTAAAAGACTTTGATAGCTCTTCATATACAGTCCAATCGCGTGTTTCTGAAATGATGCAACTATTACAAGAAGGTGAGTTAAATACAATTAATGTCATCTTAAAAGCAGATACTAATGGTTCTGTTGAAGCTATAAAAGATGGTCTTCTCAAATTATCTTCAGATGAAGTACAAATTGAAATTGTACATTCAGCAGTTGGTGGAATTGTTCTTTCTGATGTGGACTTAGCAGGTGCTACAAACTCATTAATAGTTGGATTTAACGTTAGACCTGATAGTCAGGCTAGAAATATGGCACAAAGTAAAGGGATTGATGTTAGGACTTATCAAATTATTTATGAATTACTAGATGACATTACCGAGGCTCTTCAAGGTGAGATGACCATTAAAACTGAAGAAGCAGTTATTGGTATGGTTGATGTAAGAACTACTTTCAGAGCGCCAAAAGTAGGAGTAGTTGCTGGTTCTATTGTTACAGAGGGAAGAGTCGAGATTGATAGTAAAGCAAGACTATTAAGAGATGGAGTTGTTATATATGAAGGAACTGTCACATCTTTAAGAAGATTCAAAGATAATGTCGAGAAGGTTTTAGAAGGTCTCGAATGTGGTATTGGGTTGACTGATTACAAAGATATTAAAGAAGGCGACGTTATCGAAATTCTAGGTGAAGTTGAAATAAAATAATAATGATGAAAAAGCAAACGAGGGGTGGGCGAATTAACAGAATAAATCCACAAATTCATCAAATTATTTCACAAGAATTACTTAGAAGTTCTAATCCAAATTTAAACAAAGCAACTGTCACCCATGTCGCTACTTCACCTGATTTGAAACGTTGTACAATATATGTCTCCTCATTGGAAAATGCGAAAGGGACTCTTTCTAATGCTCTTGATAAAAATAGAGTCAAGATACAAAAAGAGTTAGGAAGACAACTAACAACTAAATTTATTCCCAAAATCCAATTTGAAATTGATACAAGTTTTGAAAACGCTGACAAACTTAATGAATTAATATACAAAGCTAATGAAAAATAATTTTAAAGAAAACTTTAAAGATACCCCAATCTTGATTACCGGTCACGTTAATCCAGATGGTGACGCTATAGGTTCAGCATTAGCTCTTAAGCTACTCCTAGATTCTTTGGATATAGAATCAACTGTCGCTTTCGATGTAACAGGTGAACTACCATCAAATCTCAATCATCTTCCCTACGATTTAATTGGTACACCTACGGAAGATTCTTATAAAACTGTTTTTGTGTTCGATTGTGGCAACTCTTCAAGACTTGGTAGTTTAGAATCTATAGTTCTTAATTCTGACAAAATTGTGGTTGTTGACCACCATATAGATCCTACTTTTGGAGATCTTCAGATAATAGACCCTAAGGCAGCAAGTACGACCCAAGTGCTTTATAGAGTTTTTATGGAGGAGAATATTCACATAACTAAAGAAATGTCTGATTGTTTAATGACAGGATTAATTACCGATACAGGCAGATTTCAGTACTCAAATACTGATTCGGAAGTATTTTCTATAGCTGCTGATTTAATGACTAAAGGATCTGAATTAAGCACTATTAGTGAAAATATCTACGGATCAATTGAGTTAAATGCACTTAAATTACAGAGTAAGGTCATTGAGCGTTTGGAGTTAGACAATGAGCTTAGATTTATCTACTCAGTTGTTTATCAAGATGATTACAAAAAATATACTACAACTCCTGCAGAAACAGACTTTCTTATAGATGTTGTAAGGCTAGCTAAAGAATCAAGAATTGCTCTCTTGTTAAAAGAACAAACAGATGGTTCGTTCAAAGGCAGCTTAAGATCTAGAACTGATTTTGATGTCCAAAAGTTAGCTTCATTTTTTGATGGCGGCGGTCACAAAGCAGCAAGTGGTTTTTCAGCTGAATTAACAATTGACGAAATTATTTTCAATATAAAAAATGAAATCAGAAAACAGATCTAATTTTTATCTAATTAACAAACCAAAAACTTGGACTTCACAAGATTTATGTTCTAAATTCAAGTATCTATATAGATTCAATAAAGTTGGACATGCGGGAACTTTAGATCCTAACGCAGAAGGGTTGATGCTGGTTGCAACTGATAAATATACAAAACTATTTAATTACACAAATGAAACAGATAAAACTTACAAAGTGACTGCTTTATTTGGTTATTCTTCAGATTCTCTAGATACAGATACTCAAGTGATACAAAATGAAGCTATTGATCTAAATGGTAAAGTTTCTTTACTGGAAAAATATTTAACATCATTTCTAGGAACTTCTATGCAAAAACCACCTTTATATTCTGCTGTAAAAGTTGATGGTAAACGATTATACAAATATGCAAGACAGGGCAAAGAAGTTGAGATCCCTGAAAGAGAGGTTACTATTTCTGAATTTTCCTTATTAAGTCATGAAGGCAATAAAGCAGATTTTTCAATTACCGTAAGTAAAGGTACTTACATAAGATCTTTAATCTTAGATCTCGCAAAGAAACTCAACACTACAGCTGTTGTTTCTGAAATTTTAAGAACAAATATTGGAAACTTAAGTATTGATAACCCAAAATACATTTCAGACATAAATGCATTACAAAAGGATAAAGAACCAGAGTGTATTCATTGGAGTAGTATTTTAGATTTGCCAATTGTTAAAATAGATTCAACAACTAGTGAAAAAGTTTTACACGGAGAGTTGTTAGATAATAATTTATTTGAGGAAAAGAATCTCACCATTATGGAGTACAACAAACAAATAGCAGCTTTATATACACCTTTTAATGAAAATTATTTCAAACCAGAAAAGGTACTCATATGAAAGTCTATAGTAATTTTAAACCAGATGACAGTATTAAAACTGAACCAATTGTCACTTCAATAGGAGGGTTTGACGGTATACACCTTGGACATCAGGCTCTTTTTGAAAAAGCATTTATTGAATCAAAAGGAACATTCCAAATTGTCACTTTTAATCAAATTCCAAAGATATATTTTAATAAAACTTTAGATCCTCTTTTAGATCAAAACCAACGAACTGAAATATTCGAAAAGTTAAATCCAAAAAATATTATATTTTTAGATTTTGACTCAGTAAATAGCATGAGTGCTGAAGATTTTTGTATTTTATTAAAAGATAATTTAAAAACTAAAAAACTTGTAATAGGTAAAGATTTTAGATTTGGAAATAAAAGAGTTGGAGATGTTAATACATTAATGGACTTCTTTGGTGAAGAGAATGTCATACTTCTTGATGACTTTTTAATTAAATCTGAAAAAGTTTCTACAACTAAAATTCGACTTTTTTATTCTCGAGGTGATGTTAAAAGTGCCCAAGACTTCTTAGGACGTAAAATTTCTTACAAGGGTACTGTAATACAAGGGAAGAAACTCGGTTCAACTATAGGTGTACCTACTGCCAATGTGAAACTTGCTGAAAATGTACAACTACCAAGATTTGGAGTTTATGCGGTAAATGTAAACTGTGATAACGAATCTTATCTTGGTTGTTTAAATATTGGGCTTAATCCAACAGTAGAGTCAGATAATTCCATTAAAATCGAAATCCATATTTTAAATTTCAATAAAGACATATATGATCAGAAAATATCTTTTGAATTGCTTGATTTTATTAGAGATGAAGCAAAATTTGAGTCAGTTGAAGCTTTAAAACTCCAAATATCACAGGATATTGAAAAAATAAAGAATAACTTTTAATTACAACATTAGATTTACTGGGTACTATTATTATCTCGAATGAATACTAAAGAAAATATAATTAAAGAATACGGTAAATCTGCTACTGATACAGGATCGACTGAAGTACAGATTGCTTTATTAAGTGAGAGGATTAGTCACTTGACTGATCATCTGAAGGAACACAAGAAAGACCATCACACAAGAAGAGGTCTTCTTATGCTTGTCGGTAAAAGAAAAAGGCTCCTTCAATATCTTCAAAATCAAGATGTTACAAGATACCGTTCTTTGATTGAAAAATTAGGTATTAGAAGATAAAAAAATAAAACAACAGACGATGAGTTGTTAATTGGGAGCTTTTAAAGAAGGCTGACAATTAATAACCTCGTCTAGAAAAGAGGATATATGTCCGTAACTAATGTCACCTGCGAAATTGGTGGTAAAACAATAAAATTCGAAACAGGAAAACTTGCATTACAAGCACCCGGTGCTGTAGTAGCTAGTTCAGGAGACACAAATGTTTTAGTAACAACTGTTGCTAACAAAAGTGTACGAGATGGAATTGATTTCTTTCCATTAACTGTTGACGTCGAAGAAAGAATGTACGCTGCAGGAAAAATTCCTGGTGGTTTCTTCAGAAGAGAAGGAAGACAAACCGAAAAAGCCATTTTAGCTTGTAGGTTAATTGATAGACCATTAAGACCTTCTTTTGCAGAGGGTTTCAGATGTGAAACACAAATTATTGCTACCGTTCTAAGTGTTGATAATGAGAATGAGTATGACATCCTGTCACTAAATGCTGCTTCTCTTGGCTTACAACTAGCTGGAGTTCCTTTGGAGTCTCCTGTCGGAGCAGTAAGAATGTCTCTTATTGAGGATAACTGGGTTGTCCAAGCTACAAACTCAGAACAAGAAAATTCAATATTTGATATGGTTGTTGCTGGTAAATTGAATGACAGTAACGAAATAGATATTGTCATGGTTGAAGCAGGCGCTAGAGATGATGCTTTTGAAAAAATAGATGCTGGAAGTGTTGCTCCATCTGAAAATATTGTCGCTGACGGTATTGATCTATCTAAAGAATATATAGCAACATTAATCAACGCACAAAAAGAACTTGTTGGAATGAATCAAGTTCCTGTTGTTGAATGGCCTCTAGTTGAAGATTATTCAGCTGAGCTAAAGGCAAGCATTGATGGTTCTTATAAAACAAAAGTTGAAGAAGTAATGGCTATCACTGATAGATCAGAAAGAAGTGAAAAACAATCAGAACTCCAAGACCAAGCTGTTGAAGAGTTTACAAATGATGAAGAGGACAATACAAAAGCTATTAAATTAGCATTTAAGTCACTCGTTAAATCTGTTGTAAGAGATAGAGTAGTAGCTGGTGGTCCTAGATTGGATGGAAGAACACCAACAGATATTAGAAATATTTCAGCAGAGATAAATCTTTTACCAATGGTTCATGGATCATCACTATTTTTACGTGGTGAAACACAAGTATTGAATGTAACAACATTAGGAATGTCAAGACTTGAACAAATGCTTGATACGATTGATACCGTTACTTCAAAAAGATATATGCATCATTACAACTTTCCACCTTATTCTACTGGTGAAGCCTATATGATGAGAGGTCCAAAAAGAAGAGAAATTGGACATGGAGCTTTAGCAGAAAAAGCAATGGTTCCAGTAATACCTGGTAAAGTTGATTTTCCTTACACAATACGCGTAGTAAGTGAGGCTATTTCCTCTAATGGTTCAACCTCACAGGCTTCTGTATGTGCTTCCAGCCTTTCTTTAATGGCTGCCGGAGTTCCTATAAGAGAGCATGTTGCAGGAATTGCTATGGGTCTTATATCAAAAGATAGCAACTATGTGACGCTTACAGACATATTAGGGGCAGAAGATGCTTTGGGAGATATGGACTTTAAAGTTGCAGGTACTCGTGGAGTGATTACTGCTTTACAGCTTGATATGAAAATCGAAGGTTTGCCTTCAGATGTGCTCAGAAAAGCATTAAATCAAGCAATGGATGCAAGACATCACATTTTGGATGTTATGGAAGATACCATTTCCGAACCTGCAGAAAAATTATCAGGTAATGCTCCAAGATTAGAAACTGTTGAATTACCTAAAGATAAAATTGGTGAAGTGATTGGACCAAAAGGTAAAAATATCAGAAAGATAGAAGAAGAAACTGGAGTCAGTGTTGAAATTGATGATGATGGAATCTTAACTCTCGGATCTACTGAAGAAGAAGGATTAGAAGCTGCCAAAGAAATGGTAATGCTAATCATTGATCCACCTGAGGTAGAAGTAGATACAGATTACGATGGAGAAGTTGTAAGTATTGCTACTTATGGAGCTTTTATCAATATTCTGCCAGGTAGAGATGGTCTATTACATATTTCTAAATTCCATTCAGAAAAACGAGTATCAAATCCTGAAAATATCCTTTCAGCAGGTGACAAGATTAAAGTACACGTAGATTCTATCGAAAATGGAAAAATCAGTTTATCTCTATTAGAAGACCTTGAGATACCTGAAGAGTCTGTTGATAAGGGTGGTTCAAAAAAGAACTCTAACCGTTCTGACAATAAAAGAAGAAATGATCGCCCAAACAATAGAAATAGAAGTGATAAGCCTAGGGGAGACAAGCCAAATAATGATTCTCCAAAGAGGAAAAGAGTCTCATTCGAAGACGACTTCGAAAAAGGAATCTAACTACTTTCTATTTGCAGTTAAATTAATAGGACTGGTTGACTCAGTTGTTACATAAGCATCTGGATTAATTTCTGAAACAATATTTAAAACTTGTTTTGCTTTTTTTCTAGGTGCTACACACCAAGCAATACTGACTTCACCATCCCTGCCTTCTCCACTTATTATTGTGACTCCAAACCCTTCTGAGCGAAGCTTTTGGGCAACAAGTTGGCTATCACCGTCCTTTGGCGAGAATATCCTGATGACAACATCTCCAATTGCTATTGATGATTCAATATATGATCCAACAATTGTTCCAGATGCAAACCCTAAAGCATAGCCAACTACTAAAAAGGGATCATCCAAATCTTTGATAACTTGCGATATAGCAACTACCCAAATGGCTGATTCAATAAATCCAAGGGCTGCACCGAATGTTGGCTTTCCTTTATTAACATATAGCATTCTTAAAGTGCCAAGAGTTTGATCTAAGAGGCGTAATAAAAAGATATAAGCAACAGCTAAAAATATGTCCATGCTGTTATTGTATTGCTTTTACCATTTCATCGTATACTTTTTTCATTTTCTTATGAGTGTCTGTGACAAGTTGTTCAATATTTTCTTTATTGTAATTTGAAATATCTATTGGCTCTAGTGTTTTAATCATAGCTTTCCCACTTTGCATGAATTTGCTTCCTCTTGGCCATATATCACCAGTACCTGCAATAACTACAGGAAGAATTGGAATATTGTTATCAAAGGCGATATGAAATGCACCACTTTTAAATTTTCTAAAATCATCTTTAGGTACACGAGTTCCCTGTGGATAGACCATTAATGACCATCCCTTCTCAAATATTATTTTTGCTTGCTCATTTATTGAAACTCTATCATTAGGATTGTTTCGATCTACTTTGATAAAATTAAATGCTTTTGCAGCAGTTCCAAAAAAGGGTAGTTTGTAGACTTCTTTTTTTGCCATAAACACCCATTTAATTTTTAAATATTTAAATTGCATCATTGGATCAAGGTTCGAAAGATGATTAGAGATTACTACATAAGGTTGATTTGTTTTGTAGTCGGTGGTTTTAACTATGTCTAGTTTAGCTCTTGCTGCCCACATCCATGGACTACACCATGACTTTGCAATATAGTATTTGACTTTTGTATATTTCGCAAAAATCCCAATAAACCAGATGCTGTAGGCAACAGGAATGGTGTAAACAGCCATTAAAATCATGTTCAACCAACTTAAAATTTTATTTTTGAGCATGTAACTAATACTATATTAAATATCAATAGAAAAGAAACCATGAAGCAGAAAAATATAATAAGACGTAACCTTCTAGATCATGACTTAAGTAACGTTAAACTTACGGACGATCTTGTTAATAAATTAAAAGAACTAATAATTGGAAAGATAGTCTGTACTTATATCCCTATAGATTCGGAAATCGATATATTGCCAGCTTTAACAAGTGCAGAATTTCTAAATACAACGTTTATGGATGGAGAATCTTTACAAATATGTCGATACGAGGAACCATTTATAAAAAACAAGTATGGTGTATTAGAACCAGAATTCCCAAGATTGAATTATGAAACAGAAGTATTTATTGTTCCTGGGGTTGGATTTACAGAAGTTGGAGACAGATTAGGTCGTGGTGGTGGCCACTATGATAATTTACTCCAAAGAAATTCTGGAGTAATAAAAATTGGAATTTGCCATGATTTTCAAATAGTCGAACAGTTACCAATTGAAGAACATGATGTTGCTATGGACTATGTTTTCACTGATAAAAATTATTACAAATCGGCAATATAGTATTCTTATTACATGGATTTAAGCATAAACGTTGGATATTTTGGTCCCCATATTTCGGATGATCACGAACTTATCAGTAAATTAGATGATTTAGGGTTTTCATGTATATGGACTGCTGAGGCTTATGGTTACGATGCTGTTACACCACTATCTTATTTCTCTGCAATCACTAAAAATATAAATATCGGTTCAGGAATTATGCAGATACCAGGAAGAACCCCTGCTATGACTGCAATGACCGCTATAACCCTTGATAAGCTTTCTAATGGGAGATTTAGACTTGGACTGGGAGTATCTGGTCCGCAAGTTGTAGAGGGATGGCATGGGCAACCATATTCAAAACCACTATCTAGAACAAGAGAGTATGTAAAGATAATTAGAGAAATATTTCAAAGAGAAAACAAGGTAGTTTTTGATGGAGAATTTTATAACCTTCCTTACAATGGTCCCGATTCCTTAAATCTTGGCAAGCCACTTAAACTAATTGAGCCACCACTAAGAAATAATATTCCTATTTATCTTGCAGCTATTGGGCCAAAAAATATCGAGTTATCGGCTGAAGTTGCTGATGGTTGGTTGCCATTCATGTATTCGCCGACAAAAGGAGATATGGTTTTTAAAAACTATCTTAAAAAAGGATTTGAAAAATCAGGAGTACCCAACAAAGATAAAGAATTTAATATCGTTGCCACAGTTTTTGCAAGACTATGCGAAGAACATGAAGTTGATGAATACTTGAAGCCAGCAAGAACAACATATACTTTATATGTTGGAGGTATGGGTGCTAAAGATAAAAATTTCTATTTCAATCTTATGTGTGAGTATGGATATGTGGAAATTGCTACTGAAATCCAGAATTTATATTTAAGTGGGAAGAAACAAGAAGCTGAGGACCTATTTCCTGATGATTTACTTAGAGATTTAACCCTTGTTGGTACTAAAAAAGACATTGAAGAAAAATTAAATTATTGGAAAGATTCTAAGGTAACAGAGTTATCACTCTCACTTCCAATTGATATTCCAACATTAGAATTTATCAAAGAAATAAATTGAAGATTCTTCTCCTATCTTTTTATGATCTTGGAAAACAGCCAAAGATAATTTCAGAGCTGTATCAAAAACTAAATAATGGTACAAACGAAATCGACATTGTTGATTATTCTGTTGAAGAAAAAACTCTAAATTTAAAAAATTATGATGCTTTGGGTGTTTACGCTTCGATGCATACAGCTTCTGTTCTTGCAGAAGAATACTTACGTAACAAAGATTTACCAAATAAGTTATTTGTTTTTGGTCTGTATGCAAAAGTATTTAAAGAAATGTTTCAAAACTTTGAAATAATTCAAAATTTAGATAATGCTGATTTGGAATCCTTATTAAATGTCCAACTCAATGAGGAATATTCTTTCAAGCACTCCGTTCCTGATAGAACTGTTCTTCCTTCTATAACTGACTACTCTCATATTGTAGATGGCTCAAATAATCTAATAGCAGGTTCAGTTGAAACTACCTATGGATGTAAACATGAATGTACCCACTGTCCGGTACCTATTGAATTTAATGGAACATTCAAAACATTTGGTACAGATAAAATCTTAAAAGATGTCTCTAATCAGGTTGAAGCCGGCGCAAAGCACATCTCATTTAATGATCCAGATTTTTTCAATGGACCTAAACATGCTTTGAAAATATTGGAGGCTCTAAATATTGAACATCCAGATCTAACATATGATTCAACTATTAAAGTGGAACATATTTTAAAATATCCTGAGTATTTTAAAGAGCTTAAAAACCTTAATATGCTTTTTGTTATTTCAGCATTCGAGACAACAAATGACAAGGTCCTCAATATTTTAAAGAAAAACCATTCATCACTTGATTTAAATAGTGCTGTTGAGTTTTCTCTTTCACACAGTATTGACATAAGGCCAACTTGGATGCCCTTTTCCCCGTGGACAGAAAAACAAGACTTACCAAATATTATTAAGTTGATTGAAGAATATAGGCTCAGAGAAACGGTAGACCCAATTCAACTTACTATTAAATTACTTGTCCCTAAAAACTCTTTAATACTTAATGATCCCGATATTAATAACTACTTAGAAGAATATGATCCATCATCTTTTTCATATTCATGGAGATATATGTCTCCAGATATGGATAAACTACAAAATGATTTATTCACTTATGTTCTTCATAATGAATCATTGGATGAGTACGCACAGTATCTTGGAATAGTTAAAATTATAGAACAATATTCTAAGCAGAATCTTCTTAAATCTGGAAACTATAAGAAAAGAAAAGTTCCTAAACTTTCAGAAACATGGTTCTGTTGTGCTGAGCCTAATAAGATTCAATTAGAGAGAATAAAATCAAACAAGGCCTTAATATGAGCAAAGTCTCAGATGAAGAGCTAAATGTTGCTACATGGAAGATTCCAAGCCCATTAGGAATTATTGGCTCAGGTAGTAAAAATTCATATAATGGAATGACTGCAAGTTGGATAACTCAAATAAACATGAACCCACTGCTTATAGCTGTAGGTATTGACAATAAGAGCGTAACTCATAAATTAATGTCAGATAGTGACTATTTTACGATTAATTTATTTTCTGAAAAGTACACAAAGGTATTTGTTAAATTTTCAAAACCTGCAGTACACACAGAGGGCTTTTTAAACAAGGAACCCATAACTCTCACTGAAAACAATGTTCCAATATTTGATAATGCTCTTGTATGGTTTGAACTTAGAAAAAAGAATGTACACGATTACGGGACACACACTCTCTATGTTGGTGAAGTTGTAGATTGCAAAACAATGGAAACCGATGAACGTATTGCCTATATGGGGGATACAAGGATGAAATATGGAGGTGTGCCTAGAGGTGGGCACTAGATATAATGCATATTCTCTATTTATGAAAAAATATTTATTTTTTTTAATTTCTAATTTTTTACTTTTTTTTATATTTCCCATAATTCGGCTATTAAGTAAAAAGTTTTATGAAAAAAGAATTCTTCCTCATCTTATAAATATGACATGTAGTTCTAAACCTATACAAATCCAAAAGAAGAAAATAATACCAAATGCGTATGGCAAGGTGCTTGAAATTGGTTTTGGATCTGGTGTAAATCTTAAGTTATATAATGGTGAAAATGTTGAAAAAATCTACGGTATAGATCCTTCTCAGGAATTACATGTTCTTGCTTATGAAAATGCAAAATCTGTAGATATATCTATAGATTTACAGATAGGCAGTGCTGAAGAATTACCATTTGAAGATAATAGTTTTGATACTGTTGTAAGTACTTACTCTCTATGTTCCATACCCAATCCGGAAATTGCTCTTAATGAAATTTCTCGAGTGCTAAAGTCTTCTGGTAAATTTTACTTTGCAGAACATGGCTTATCGTCTGACACTAGAGTTGCTAACTTTCAGAATTTCATTGAGTTTTTTTATCCTAAAATATCAGGAGGGTGTCATGTAAACAGAGATATCCTTAAGTTAATCAATAACAGTGAATTGGAATTAAAAGTTAGTCAAAGTATGTATCTACCTGGAACTCAGAAATTTCTTGGTTTTAACAGTTGGGGGACTGCTGGTTAATCAATAACGCTTAATATGGCTTCAACACACTCTTGAGGTTTATCCTCTTGCAGAAAGTGTCCAGCATCTTTGATTACAACATGGTTCATTCCATCTGCTCCAGGTATGTGTTTGATGAATGAATTTTCTACACCTTTGAAGATATGATCTTTATCACTAAAAGCACACAAGAAAGGTTTTTCCCATTTTTTTAATTCTTTCCATGCCTCTACGTTATACGCGTAACTAGGATTATTAATACTATCTGGTACCAGTAATGGAAATTGTCTTGCCGCTTCCTTGAACGAATCATTAGGAAATGGTGCATTATATGCATCTATAGTTAATTGATCTAATTCACTTTCACTTCCACCTTTAACTATTCCTCCGATGTGAAAATTCTCCACAGTCTGAGAATAATTTCGCCAAGATTCAAAGGCCTCACCAAGGGGTCTTTCACCGGTTGGTAATCCAGTATTAGAAACAACTACACTGCTAAATCTTTCTTGATTTTTTACAACTAACCTTAAGCCAATCAGCCCACCCCAGTCTTGACCAAAAAGAGTTACCTGATTTAAATCTAGGTTATTCAACCAAATGTTCATCCAATCAACATATTTTTCATAAGTGTAACCATCGCGTTCAGAAAGCTTATCTGACTTCCCGAAACCAGGTAAATCAGGAACTATTACTCGCAAACTGTTGGCTACTAATGGATCTACAAATTTTCGATATAAATATCCCCAGGTAGGTTCACCATGAAGTAGTAAAACTGTTTTGGCATTTTCCGATCCTTCATCAATATAATGAATATTTAATTCCCCATATTCAGTATTAATTGGTTCGAATTTTGGTTCATACTTCCAATCAACTATCTCTGCAAAATCGCTATCTTTATTTCTAAGTATTTCCATATTGCTATCTTACAGGTTGTGGATAACGTTTGTAACAACACCCCAGATATATGCTTCACTGTCATCATTAATAACAATTGGATCAAAAGAATCATTCTCAGGCTTCAATAAGATATTCTTTCCTTTTTTAACATATCTCTTAACAGTAAGCTCACCATCAACAACGGCAATGACTACTTTTCCATTTTCTGCTTTTAAACTCCTATCAACAACAAGTATGTCTTTTGGAAAAATTCCTGCATTAATCATAGATTCCCCAGATGCTCGAACAAGAAAAGTAGACGCTGGATGCTTTACTAGATACTGATTAAGATCTACCTTTTCTTCAAGGTAATCATCTGCGGGAGAGGGGAATCCAGCCGAGACACTGTTTGCATACAAAGGAATCTCATGAAGACCTTTGTTTACAATTTCTGAAACATACTGAACTTTGCTTACAGGTATCCTCATGGCAGTGGTTTTTTCTCCATACTTGCCGAGACCCTTAGGCCTTCCAGCTCCTTTTCGTGCACCACCTCTAGGCATAAAATGTCTTTCTTTTTCTTTAGAATAGTGTACAGTATTCAAAGGAGTAAGTGAATGAACAATAAAATTTTTGCCTTAGTTGACTGTAATAATTTTTACGCTTCCTGTGAAAGGGTCTTTAATCCCAAGCTAGAGGGAAAGCCTATTGTGGTGCTTTCTAATAATGATGGATGCATCATTGCTAGATCAAATGAAGCAAAAGCTCTAGGTATCCCTATGGGAGCACCATTTTTTAAATATAAGCAGCTAATTAATAGAAACAACGTTCATGTATTTTCGTCTAACTACACTTTTTATGGAGATATGTCAGCAAGAGTAATGACCTCCTTAAGGTCGTTAGTTGATGAGATAGAGATTTACTCTATCGATGAGGCTTTCTTAGATATAAGCAGTTTTGCTTACTGTGACCTAGAAGAGACAGCAAAAGAAATTAAAAATCTAATAAAACAATGGACGGGGATACCAGTTTCTATTGGGATAGGATCTTCAAAAACATTAGCAAAAATTGCGAATAGACAGGCCAAGAAATACACCACGGAAAATGTATTTGATATAAGGAATTTAGAAGTAAAAAAAGATATATTAAGAGATCTCCCCCTAGAAGAAATATGGGGAATCTCAACAAGATGGGGTAGGAGATTAAGAAAAATTGGGATAGAGACTGCACAGGATTTAGTTGAAGCAAATCCAAGACATGTTAGAAAGACAATAAGCATTGTAGGAGAGAGAATTCATTATGAACTAAATGGCTTATCTTGCATAGGGATAGAGGAAGTAAAAAATAAAAAAAATATTATTTCATCAAAGTCCTTCGGGAAAAAGGTCTCCCATGTTCAAGAGCTAGAAGAAGCAGTATCAAACTATACAGCACGAGCGTGCGAAAAGTTAAGACAACAAAACTCAAGAGCACAAGGGTTATATGTATTTCTAAGAACAAGTCCGCATATAGAAAAGGACAAACAGTACAGCAATGGTATGAGCACTCATTTCTCTATCCCAACAAGCAATACCTCAAAAATAATAAAAGAAGCAAAAAGACTTACGAACAAATTATTTCTTCCAGGGTATGAGTATCAGAAAATTGGAGTGATGCTTTTGAATATTTCAGATGCAAAAAATGAACAGGGTAGTCTTCTAGATAGTGAAAACTACAGTAAATCAGACACCGTCATGAAGTCTCTAGATGCAGTGAACAAGCAGTACGGATCAGGTGCATTGATGCTTGGAGCACAGGGGATACAGAAGAATTGGAGAATGAGAGCAGATAGAAAGTCTGGGGCCTACACAACAAATCTTAAAGATTTACCAATTGTTAAGTAATGAAAGACTTTATCTAGATAAATAAAAAAAGAGGGGTGACTTGACTACCCCTCTTTTACAAGCTTAAAAATTCTGTCCGGAATTTAAAAGCTATAACAATAGTGTAGGAGTAAAAAATTTGTTAAAAAGATAAATAATTTTATTTTTATGTTTCTAATTTGTTCCAGATACTTCTTGTAGATAAAAACCATACAAAACCAAATATAAATCCTAAAACAGGGAAGAGTTTAAATACAAACAATACACCATAAACTGTTGCTAAGTATCCGATCATAAGTGTTGAAATTGTATTCATAAAAAAATAAAGTGAGTAATCAATACCAGCAATTCTTCCACGTAGATTATCAGGTGTTAAAACCTGTAAACCATATGTGGAAAAAGCCCACTGAGATCCACCACCTGAGTGACCTAGTATTAATAAAAATACTGTTAGATATACAGATGCTGAGAAGGAAATAAAAAAATAAAACAATCCCCACGCCATGATTGTTATACCTATTGTATTTAATAACTTACCATCAGTACTTCCAAAAAAGTATCTAATTATAATTGGTCCAATTAATGCACCGATTCCTCTAGCTCCAAACATAAGTCCTGTTCCATAGTCACCAGTTTTATATATTTCATATGAAAGAACAGTAAAGAGAGACAATAAGCCGCTCGCAGAAATACTAAATGTAGCTTTTGTAATTACTAACGACAGTATCTCTTTTCTTGAAAGAACGTATTTCATCCCATCAATAAAATTTATTGTTACCTCGTCAGACTTGGATTCTCCCTGTTCACTCAAGTCTTTTTTAATTGAAAACACGATAAATGCCGAGATAACAAAGGTTAGGAAATCTATTGTGAATAAAGTATCCCTGCTGACAAGAGTAGTTAAATATCCTCCAATACCTGCTCCGAGTCCAGCCATTATTCCCCAACTAGAAAAGAAAATTACATTTGCTTCTGCAAGATAATCTTTTTCAACAACGTTTGGTAACGCTGCGTCCGATGTTGGCATATAAGCTGCACTAACAACTGAAAGCATTCCAAAGGAAAATAATATAAATACTACGTTTTCTGTATTTACTGCAAAGAGAATTAGTAACACTACTACACCAGATAAAAATTCAGAGATAGCAATTATTTTCTTCCTGTCATATTTATCTGCAAGGTATCCACCAAAGCTACCCAAAAAAAATAAAGGAGCACTCTGTACAACAAGAACTAGTGATGTGATTAAGGGATTTTCGGTTAGCTCATAAATAATCCCAAGTAATGGAACTGTAAGTAACCAATCACCACCCAGTGTTATTAGTCTTGCTGCAAATAACTTTTGAAAATCTTTATTTGTCGTAATTATTTGAATGTATTTATCGAGATTTTTCATAAGTTATACAACTGTAACTGGATCTGAAAATAACTACTATAATTGAACAATAATGAAAACGATTTTAATTACAGGTGGCACTAGAGGAATAGGACTCGCAACCGCATTAAGATTTTCAGAAAATAATTGGAATGTATACATCACCTCAAGAAAAGAAGAAAATCTTGCAGAGGTATTAGGTGAACACTCGCAGCTAAAAGGTTTTGTTGCAAATGCTGACAGTGAAGAAGCAGCAAACGAAACCTGTAATGCGATTATCAAGGAAACAAGTTCACTAGATGTTCTTATCAATAACGCAGGTACAAATCCATCAGGTGGATACTTGATGGATGTCGATATATCCAGAATCCAAAAAACATGGGATGTAAATCTTCTTGGACCGTTACTTTGGGCTAGAGCAGCTGTAAAGGCTGGTTTAAAGGAATCAATTTTAAATGTTGCTTCTGTTGGAGGTATAAAGCCAGCATCATATATGGGAGCTTATAATATTTCGAAAGCAGGACTAATTTATATGACTAAACAATTAGCTAAAGAATTAGCCCCAAACATACGAGTGAATGGAATTGCACCTGCCGTTGTTAAAACTAAACTATCTGAGATGCTGTGGGAGAATGATGAACAAGCTACTGCCGACCTACATGCGTTAAAAAAATTAGGCACTCCAGAAGATATTTCTAATTTGATGTATTTCTTATCTAGCGAGGAAGCTTCATGGATAACCGGTGAAGTAGTAACTATTGACGGCGGTTATTTACTTTAATATTAATTTAAGAAGTATATTGCCAACTGATTGTATAAAGGTATTCCAAAAATCACATTGAATGGAAAAGTTACCCCAAGGCTTAAACCAAGATATATTGCAGGATTAGCATTGGGGATTGCATCTTTTACAACTGCTGGCACAGCAATATAACTAGCACTCGCAGTTAAAACCATAAGAAGAGTTGCATTTCCAACACTTAATCCGAAGTATGAGGAGAAAATTAATGCAATTAGTGAGCCAGTTATAGGTGTTATCAAGGCAAATCCTATAAGCTTACTTCCTTTACCCGATAGCTCACTCATTCTTTTTGATACCCTCAAACCCATTACAAATAGAAATATAATTAAAACAACATCAAAAATATTTTTAGTAATTAAATTAAATATATCTAAATTCTTAAATCTGAAATTATACGCAAATATTAAAGATGATAATAGAACTATATTAGGTATTTCTAAAAAAGCAGTTTTAAGTGTTTGTACTTTACTTTCTGATTGTTGTGAACTGTTTTGCGTAACTAAATATAATGCCATGAATATCGCTGGAAACTCCATCACTACTAGAACAGCAGACATGTAGTTATCGTAATCTTGAGAACTAGCTAGCAGATACGTATTTGCCGTAACAAACGTAACGGCACTTACTGAGCCATAAGTTCCTGATAAGGCTGCAGCATCATCATCATTCAATATTCTTTTTAAATATAGGTAAGCTGCGATGGGCACTAGCAATGCAAAAAAGACTCCAAGTGTAAGCACGTTAACCACATCACTAATGAATCCAGTTTGTTGAAGGCTGTATCCTCCTTTTAACCCTAAGCCCAAGAGGAGAAAGTAACCAAGATATTTAGAAATGAATGGAGGTGGAGCGATGCTTTTAAAAATTCTCCCAAGAAGTATTCCTGAGATAAAGACAATTAAAGCAGGGTTTAATATAGCAGTAATCATTAATAAGAAATGATAGTGTTCTATTTGATGTTTTACTTAATAATCAAAAATAACTTATGATATTTTACTTACTATATCTTTAACTCTTTTAAGTTCCACAGGGTTATCTAAAACTCCATCAACTTTCAAGTCTGTTCCGACTATTCCTATATCAGAAATTTTAGAAAATTCTTCTATATTTTCAACTGTCAGCCCAGAACCGATTGCTAATTTCCCTTCTGGAACAATATTTCTAATTTTTTTTAGGTCTGACATGTCAGTTTCCTCACCAGTACCATCTCCGCTTACTATTACGACGTCTGCACCAGCTCTCTCTAAAAGCTCTTTTGCATGATTTTCAATTTTGGAACCGTATGGTGGTGTTGCGTGTTTAACAAAAACGTCTGCAAAAATTTTAATGTTTCTATTCAAAGTACTTCTAAGTTGTGACACTTCATAAGCTTTGCCCTCAATTATCCCTTGGTCTGTATACATAATATTGTTTAACACATTAATTCTTACGAAATCGGCATTTGTTGCTTCAGCAATAGCAAGTGCGCTAAGCCCATCATTTCTTAAAACATTTATTCCAATCTCTAATTTCTGATCAATATTAAGTTTTGAAACAACAGTAGTAAAACTAACTAAAGATCTTTTGGATAGATTGTTCTTTACAAAAGGGGCATCACCAAAGTTCTCTATGATAATTCCATGAACTCCACCCTCTGTTAGTGTGTCAATATCGTTTTGAGCCAGTTTTATAATTTCATCTAATGGAAGACTATTAGATGTTGAGCCAGGAAGACCCTTTAGGTGAATAACTCCAAATATTTTCATTATTAAATTTTAACGTGATTTGTTTTTACTAATTTCTTTGCAAAGTCACCTTCAACGGTAAGAGTTGGTTTAAATCCTTTACCAGTTCTTCCCGTTACAACTCTGCACCAATCGCCGGCATTACCTTTAATCGTATTCTCAGAATTTTCATCACCAAATTGCCATGCTCTATATTCAGGACCAATTAACTCTATTCTTATATCTTCATATTTTAATTTATTTAATTTTGCGGTCCTTTCTGCATTGAGAAAACCGTATAAGGCAATGTGTTCAATTCTTGTTGTATCTTCATACTCTTTTTTCATACACTCATAGATATCTAGCCCATGAGACCATGTTTCTGAAAGCTTTGTTGCAGCAAAAGTGAGGTAATCAATTTCATTCTTCCACCATGTAATTTTTCTACCTGGGGTTGCATCCGCTAAAGTTTCAACAACCTTCGCTCTAGATAGTCTCCACCATTCGATAACATCTTGTGGACGCATATCTTTACCCTTAGTTATACAATTTTTCTCAAACTTAGCTAATCCAGTCGGACCCCGATATTTATTGAAATCCGTACCTTTCTTTTTTAGAGCATTAAAGGCTAAATCTTCTAAACCAGCTAAATAACTTACATGTTCTGTAATTGTCCAGTTTTTAAATGTGGTTTTAGTATTCCAATTTCTAACGGGTATGCTTTGAAGATACTGATCTAAAAGTTGTTGTTCAGCTACAAGACTGCTTAAAATTTCTTTCACGTATTAATTCTAATTGTGAATTCAAAAAAGCCAAAGGAGATGGTAAATAAAAGTTCTTTATTTATAACTTATACTGACGTAAAATCAGAATATGAAAAAATTACTTAAATTCGCAACATTCATATACGGTCTTAAAATGTTGTTTGATTTATTAAGTGAAAATACTTCAATTAAAAACCAAATTGATAGGTTAAAAGAGGAAATAACCAAATTAGAAACCGATGACCTAGAAAATAAACTAAAAGACTTTTTTAAAAAATATGACCCTAAATTTAAAGACGACAATTAAGTTATACGGAATTTAATATCTGGCGTATATTCGGTAAAGGTTTTTACTACTGGCCTAAATGGTTAGTAAAGTTGATTACATTTTTACATGTAAAGAGTATCAAGTTTAATCATTCAAAAATAGGAAACTTTTTAATCGGTTCTCATATTTTGCTTCTCGAAACTAGGGGAGTAGTTACTAACAAAATTAGAAAAACTCCACTCACATATGCAAAAACAGAGAAAGGTTATGTTGTAGCTGCTTCATATGGAGGAAGAGACGAGACTCCACAATGGTTCAATAACCTACAAGATAACTTGAATTACATTACTGTAGAAAATATAAGAATGAGAGTAAAGCACGAAATTATCCCACTTGAAGATAGAAAAACCTATTGGGATGAGTTAGTTAAAGTATATAAAACGTTTGATCAGTATAAAGAAAGAACAGAAAGAGATATACCTTTAGTCGAATTTATTAAAGTTTAGGCCTTAGGTTTGGTCCATTTCTAACCACGGTATTCCATAACGTATTGTAGTGATCAATATCTTCACTATTAACATGTGGAATTACCATATTTTTCCATGTCTCTAATAGGGGGTCTGAGGAATCTTTGTAAAGGTCGAGTCCTACGGGTATTCTCTCAACAATAGTTCTTAAACTCATAGGTGTTTCTATATTGACACTTATGTCATCTGAAACAAAGGAATTATTTATTTCAATTGCTAATTTGATTATTAACGAAATAAATTCATCTTGTAAGTTAGGATATTTTTTCTTAAAGATTGATTCTAGTTGTATCTTATTTGGAAATGGTTTATCCCAAATAACCCATCTATCAGCAAAAGCTTTGTTTAATGTTTGCGTACCAGCATAATCTCTTAAGCTTGTTGGATTCATTGTCCCAAAGATATACGTATCATTACGTAATTCGATTACTTCGCCATTTGGAAGTTCAAGTTTCTTATGCCTATCTAGGAGTGAATGTAAAGCAAATAATACTTCGGGTCCTGCTGCATTCAATTCTGATAAGTTTACAAAAGATGGACCTCGTAATGCTCTGGTAAGCTCTCCATCTTGCCACTTACTATCAGTTCCGCCAAGTCCATCACCATAAAGCTGTACGGAGCCAAGGAGAGTAACATCTCTTACTTCACCTGATAAAGGAATACGATAATAGGGATATTTTAATTTAGCTGCTAATTGTTCAATATCATGATCCTTCCCTGTACCCATGTGACCTTTAAGTGCAATGTGTATAGGTATTTCATTATTAAAAGTTTTTTGTTTACTTTGAATAATTTGAGCCAGTTTGTACTGGGTCCCCAAGTCAACATAGTTTTTATCTACATTAGGAATTCGTTCAGACCTAGAGGAGTAGTCTTCAATTTTTTTATCAAGAACACATTCTTCAATAGAAACACTGTCTTTTCCATTCGGATCTTTAAAAATTTGTTTACCCATAGTTATGCTGCTCCTGAAGATTCTTTCACGTTTCTTATCAGTATATCCTTCGTGATGTTTACTATTGAATGAATAAGCTCTTCTGGCTTATGGATTTGAGTTTTATTTTGATATTCTTTCCAGGTTCCCCTGTCACCAATTCCTATTCCTATTACATCTATGCCAAACCTGCTTGAATAGTCAATAGAGCTTTTTAGATCAGATAGTGTGCCTCTAGTCATACCATCTGACAAAACTGCTAATAATTTTGTATTTGAACCATGTTCAAGAAGTCTCTTTGTGGAGAACATAATATTCCTCTCATCAACATTTGTACCTCTTTCAAACATGCTTGCTGGAGGATGTTCAGAGGCAGAAGGCAATCTATCTAAAGCTGTTCGAAGATTTCTTGAAAAGTCTATTAAACCTATAAACTTTTCATATTGGTTTTTCCAAGAATCTTCAAATTTTTTAATAAAATAATGATTAGTAGTATTGAAATAAAATTCGGCATTTGATCCATAATTTGTATTAAGCATTGAAGAAACAGCCATTTTTCTCTTTAAATATATCTCCTCGTTTTCACTTTCGTTTGCTAAGAAAGCTCTATTGAATATAGCCACTTCAAAATCAACGTTAAGTTCATGGCAAATTTGCGATAAGTAATTTGCTCCAATTAAAGCTGCTGACAAGGACCATGGATATACTTCACCTTTTTTCTTTTCAAGCATAGAACCACTCCCATCAATTAATAAGGAAACAGCGTATGACTTATTAGATAGTCTCTGTTTTTGCTCAAACATTCTTTCATATCTACCAGATGCAAGTAATAAAGGTACGTGAGGGGAGAGATCACCCTGGTCGTACCCACTGATACGTTGTCTCTTTTGATTATGTATGAAGTAAGGTTTGATTTTATTTGTTGTTTCTTGAATAGGTAAATTCCATTCTTCAAGAAGATTGTTATATGTTTTAATACCGGAACTAAATAAATTCTTGAAAGTAAGAGGTAAGTTTGTATTTATGAGTTTAGAAACTTTTCCATTTGGAAGGTATATAGTTTCTGAACTTCCAATTTTTGATACATGATCATCCATAAAGTTGAGCTTCTCATCATCTGACTGCTTTCCTTGTTCACCAAGGAATTTTTCAAGAGTATTACCTGTAGTCACATTGGTAGAGGATGGTATTAGAACTTTATTTAATTCATCAACTATATTGTCATCCATACTTTCAAGAATTTCACGTTGTTCTCCAAGGCTATATTCTTTTAAGTCGGGTAGTAAGTTATTTACTCTGCAAATATCTATGATTTGAATTGATAATTCAATTACTTCTTCTAAGTTATCTTTTTCGTATGTGAATGAATTTATAAGCTTCTCTGTGTCGATAATTGCGTTTTGGATTTTTTTATTAAAAAGTGTCTTGTCGTATTCAATATAGTTTGTAATCGAATGAAATAAGAGAGAGAGAAACTGATTAAAAGCTTTCAAACTTTTTATTTGATTGAACGATTCTTCATAAATGTCTTCGAATATTGAACTTAATCCATTAAATTCTTTTACAAAATAATATTCCTCATAGGAATGAATTAAGATTTCAAAGACATATTTTCCAAATGGACCAGCAAGTACTTCTAACACCTCCTCAATATTATTTAAACCTGTTACCTCTTCAGCACGTGATTTTAAATCTTTGTCTATTTCAAAGTTGTAATCTTGCATTGAATGAATTGCTTCATGAACGACAGTTCCGATTATGAGATCTTTAAAATCCAACTTAGATGTTGTTACCGAATTTACTAAGATTGATGGGTTTATAACTATCTCATTTTTATTTGAGTTTTTTGATTTTCCTAGATTGATATTCAGTTCTTTGTTGTTAGTTTCAGTCTGTAAAAGTCGAGTAATAGCTGGTCTTATTTTTTCAAACTCTAAAACAATCTCAGATTCTATATTTTTATCCTGTGGTTTCATTATTAATAACATTATCATTAATTACTGTGGTTATAAGAAATTAGAATGATAAATATGAGCGAAAATCAAATAGTTAATGTAGCAATTTCTGGTGGAATGGGAAAGATGGGACAGCTTGTATCCAGCTTTATCGAAACTAAAGATGGTTTTAATATATCAGGTATCTATGATCCTGCCCAAAATAGTGAAAAATATCATAATTTTGATTCACTAGAGGAGATATCAGGAGATTTACTAATTGAATTTTCTCCTTCAGACCAGATTAATAGCAATTTATCACAGCTTATGAACAGCAGTATGAATCTCATTGTTGGTTCATCAGGTATCGAACAGGATACAATTGAAGAATTAAAGAATACAATTTCTAAAGATCAATTTATATGCGTTATACCTAATTTCTCAATTGGAGCATCATTACAAAAAATCTTTTCGAAGCTGGCAAATGATAGTTTTGAAAATGTGACAATAGAAGAAAGGCACCATAATAATAAAAAAGATGCACCATCAGGCACAGCTATAAATTTAGCAAACGAACTTAAATCACAAACTTCTGATACTGACAACAGCAAACAATCTAATACTCATGAAACAAACCTTATCAATGAGATAAATATTACCTCTATTAGAGATGAGAAGTACATCGCTGAACAAACAGTATTTTTACACAACCAAAATGAGTCAATGAGTATAGATCACATTGTTAATGACCGTTCAGCTTATATAGAGGGTATTAATTATATATTAGATGCACATAATGACCTTAAGGGGTTCATTCATGGTCTCGAAAATATTATGATTGAAAGGTTTAAAATATAATTATGGAACACTTTGGCAAACTGCTTACAGCAGCTATAACGCCCTTTGATGAAAATGGCATCATGGAAACAGATACATTCTGGAGGTTATGTAAAAAACTAGTTTCAGATGGTTCTGACGGACTAGTCCTCACTGGTACAACAGCCGAATCTCCAAACTTAACAGAAGCCGATCGTATAAATATATACACAACAGCTAAAGATGCAGTAGGAGAGAATGCAAAATTAATTGCTGGTACAGGAACTTATTCAACAAGCGAGTCAGTTCACTTTACGCAATTAGCCGAAGACATTGGATTAGACGGAATCATGATAGTTACCCCATATTACAATAAGCCATCTCAACTTGGCATTTTGAAACATTTTGAAGCTATTAAAAATAATACAAACCTCCCCTTAATGGCATACAACATTCCCGGCAGAACAGGCACTCTTATTGAACTAGATACTATTGGAAAGCTTATTTCAGACATAGGCATTCATTCGGTAAAGGATGCAGTAGGGGATTTTGATTTTTCCAAAGAAGAATTAAATAGATATAAAGATGATGTGTACATCTACTCAGGCGATGACGCATTAACAAAAGATTTTATTAAGCATGGAGCTGTAGGAGTTGTTTCTGTTGCCTCGCATTTAATTGGTACTCAAATCAAAAATATGATTAATCTAATCCAAGCTGGAGATGATTCTAAAGCTGAGGACGTACACAACGTTTTGCTACCTCTTATTAGTATGATTTTCGAGGAACCTAGTCCTGGTCCAGTAAAACACTTACTCACAACTACTTGGGAAGATGTTGGAAAACCATTACTACCTATGACAGAAGTTTCTGAAGATTTAGCCAAAAAGCTCAATGAAACCTACTCAAAATTAAATATTTAAAGCTTTTTCCCTATTAATTTATGGTATAATACTTTGTGGCTGTTAAGACATCCACTCGCAAAAGGGTAAATGGGCGTAAGCGGGTGTCAAAACAAAACAATTTAATAAAAGTTAACAAGGGCTTTAAAACACTTAACTCTTCACTTTCTAGTGTTCTAAAAAAGTTCTTTAATTCTTATCAATCTGTTGCATCATTTATGTTTATCATCGCTCTATTTTCTGCTCTTTCAAGCGTCCAAAAAGCTGGTCCTATTGGGGAACTTTTTTATGGACTCTTAACATGGTGTTTTGGATATGGTGCATTAGCTCTTCCTGTTCTAATGATGTATGGAGCAGCTATTCTTGTACGAGATAAAGATACTATTAAATCTCAAAAAGTTTTAGTTGGTACCTTCTGGGTACAAATATTTTCTTCCGCACTATTCCATTTTTACATTCATCCTCAACCTCTACCAATAAGTGTCGGAGGAGAGATACTGCAACGTGCTGGTGGATTTGTTTCAGCTTTTATTGTGTACCCACTTAATAATTTAATTGATGCTGAGATGACGCATGCTGTACTACTTCTTGGATTGATTATTTCAGTCCTATACATGACGGACATTGAATTAAAAGACTTAATAGGAGGAGTCCAAGCAATTATTGCATATACGTTTAAGTTCATTCTTGCTTTTTTCAAAGCTAGAAGGGAAGCTTCAAAAGTTAATTTTGATCAAATGTTGATCAATAGTGAAGAACAAGAAAGTGAAGCTTCAACTATTAAAGATAATGTTCTCAAACTCAAACCTAAGAAAAAGGAAAAACTTATTAAAGAGACACTTCCTGCAGCTAAAGAACCTAAAACTTCTAAACCTAAAAACTTACCAAAGAAATCTGGTAGTTATAAACTTCCACCTGTTTCTTTACTAGAGAAAGGTTCTTCTGTTTCTTCCTCTAAAAAACTTTTACAACAAACTGCTACAGATTTAACAAATCTTTTGAAAGAACATGGAGTAGAAGCCGAATTAACTAATATTGTTCCAGGTCCTACAGTTACTCGCTATGAAATTGAATTGGCACCAGGCGTAAAGGTTTCTAAAGTTACTTCACTATCTCATGATATTGCTTACGCATTAGCCACTCCAGATGTCCGATTGTTAGCTCCAATTCCAGGTAGAAGTGCAATTGGTATAGAAATTCCTAACAGGCAAAGAAAACTAGTCTCTCTTGGTGACGTCTTACAATCTTCCGAAGCTAAAAACAATCCACATCCTTTATCGGTAGGGTTAGGTTTAGATATATCAGGTAAAGCTAGATTAGTAAACTTATCTGAACTTCCACATGTCCTTATAGCCGGTCAAACTGGTGCTGGTAAATCTTCATGTATTAATTCAATTGTTACATCTCTTTTGGTAAGAGCTAATCCTGACGAAGTCAAGATGGTGATGGTTGATCCAAAGAGAGTTGAACTTGGTCAATACAACAATGTTCCTCACTTACTTACAAAAGTTATAACTAATCCTAAAAAAGCAGTTGATGCTTTAAGCTGGGCTGTTTCCGAGATGGATAGAAGATATGACTTACTAGCTGATAGTCAGGTAAGAGACATCAATGGTTATCACGAAAAATTTGATGCCGGATTACTTGATGAAGAAAAATTTGATCGCTTCCCATACATAGTTGTTTTTATTGATGAGTTAAACGATTTAATGATGGTTGCTGGTCGTGAAGTAGAATCAGCAATTGTTAGACTTGCACAAATGGCTCGAGCAATAGGTATTCATCTTGTTGTTGCTACACAAAGACCTTCTGTTGATGTTATTACGGGTGTCATGAAAGCAAACATTCCTTCTAGGCTTGCATTTTCTGTAGCGTCCACAACTGATTCAAGAGTTATTTTAGATCAATCCGGAGCAGAAAAACTTATAGGTCTTGGTGATATGCTGGTCGTTACAGCATCTAACCCAAGACTAGAACGTATCCAAGGTGCTTGGGTTACTGAAAAGGAAATTCAAGATGTAGTTTCCTGGGCTAAAGATCAAAAAGATGCTGAATACAATCCAGCAGTCACTGAAGAACAGAAAACAACTTCCACTATTGGTGGAGAAGACTTTGGTGAGGATGAAGATTTAATTCAAGCAGCTAAAGAATTAGTTATTCGTTCACAAATGGGATCTACTTCAATGCTACAGCGTAAATTAAGAGTGGGATTTGCAAGGGCAGGTAGATTAATGGATATATTAGAGGCCCAAGCAATAGTTGGTCCTTCAGAAGGTTCTAAAGCTAGAAGCGTTCTTATCACTGTTGAAGAATATGAGTCTTCCAATTTACCTTCTCTTGAAGAAGAAAATGTTGATCAACCTATAGAAGAAAATATTGAACCAACTAATAAAGCTGTAGATGAAGAAGTTTCATCCGAAGATGACGATAGTTGGTTTGAGTAAACTAGACCTTTACTGAACGACCCTTAATAATCCTTCTTCTAATTGCAGCTGATATTGTATCTACAGTTAACACAAGAACTACTGTTGCGACTAGTACCGTACCTGCTCTAGGAAAATCTCTAAATCTTAGTTGGTTTATTAACTCAGCTCCAACACCACCTGCACCAACAACACCTAAAACAGCTGATGCACGCAGGTTGATTTCGAATCTATATAACCAGTATGAAGTAATTGTTGGCATAACTTGTGGTACAACACCAAATAATAATTCATTTATTTTTGATCCACCTGATGATTTAATTGCTTCCAGCGGTCCTTCGTCAATTCCTTCTATAACTTCAGAGGATAGTTTACCTAGTGTGCCTATAGAATGAATACCTATCGCTAGAGTTCCCGTTAATGCTCCTAGACCTGTAATTGGTAGAAAGACAAAAGCTAGTATTAATTCAGGAAATGCTCTTATTCCATTAAGTATTTGTTTTGTAGTTTCAGAAATATAGTTAACTGCAACATTGTTAGCGGCTAAAAAAGCTATCGGGAAACTGAACAGCGCACCTATAACTGTTCCAGCCCAAGCTATAAATAACGATTCTGCAACTTTAGGAAGGATTCTTTCAATTGCTTCAGCACTTAAATCTAAGGGAAACATTGCACCAACTAAAATCGCAATTTGTTCAGGCGCTTTAAGTATTTTCTCTAAAGTAATTTCAAGACCAGAAGCTGACCAAATTGATCCGACAACAATTAATGCTGTTATTGTATATTTTAAAATTCTTTGTTGTATTGGCTGTTTAGGAAGGCTCATAAAATCCTTCTTCTTAGCCAAACACTAAATTGTTCAATTAGTATTACAACAAGTAGTATCAAAACAATTATCGGTGATATTCGATCAAATCTTAAAAATATTCTCTGTGTTTCAATAATTCTTCCAACACCACCGGCTCCAACTAAACCAAGAATTACACTTGCCCGTATACATAGTTCGAATATATATAAAAAATATGCAGTAAAGTTCGGTAAAACCTGGGGTAAAGCTGAAGTGAAGACAGATTGATTATGAGATGCACCCGAAGATTTTGCTGCTTCTAGAGGGCCTGGATCAATGCTATCTATTGTTTCAGAAAGAAGCTTACCCATAATTGCAAGTGAGAACATTACCAATGCTAATACACCAGCAAATGGTCCCAGTCCAACAGCAACCGTGAACATCATTGCCCAGAACAAATCTGGAATTGTACGAACTAAGTTTAAAAACGATTTGTAGAGAAAATATGAGACTTTATTTTGATTCGTTGTCTGTGACGCATAGAAAGATAAAGGTAGAGCAACAAAGCATCCGACTATGCTTGCTAGAATAGCTATTTGTATTGTTTCAACAAGTGCTTCTGACGCATTTTCAATAGCCCAACTCCATTTCGGATTAAAGAGCGGGTCTGTAACTAAGTATCTATTTTCTAGGTTTTCTTTAAAATCGGAGAGATTGAAACCAACTTTTAGAAAGCAATAATAGGAAAATAACAATGCTGATGGGATACCAAGAAACACCATTAATGATGGTGGTGGTTTTTTAGGTAGATTAATCATCGTCTCCTATTAAATCTGAAGATTTTATTGACCTTCCATAAATATTTTCAAAATCTGCATCTGATACATCGTCTACATTGCCGTCATAAACTAGATTACCTTCTCTTAGTCCAATCAATCTTGTGCCAAATTCTTTTGCTAAATCTAAAAAGTGAAGATTTACTATTGTAGTTATTCCAAGTTCTTGATTTATTTTTTTAAGATAACTCATTACTACTCTTGAAGTGACTGGATCCAAAGACGCAACAGGTTCATCTGCTAACATAACTTTTGGTTTTTGAGCCAATGCGCGAGCAATACCTACGCGTTGTTGTTGACCACCAGAAAGGTTTGAACCTCTTACATATGCCTTTTCTAAAATTTCAACACGTTGTAGTGCATCAAAAGCTATCTGCTTATCTTGTTTTGGCCACAAGCCGGTAATTGATCTTATTGTAGAAACTTGACTTAATCTTCCAGTTAATACATTTTTTAATACATTAGAACGATTTACTAAATTAAATGTCTGAAAAATCATTCCAATATCAGAACGGATCTGTTTTAATTCTTTTTTTGAAGCATTAGTTACATTGTTTCCGTCAACAGTAACATTTCCATCTGTTGGTTTTACTAAATTATTTATAGATCTTAAGAGTGTTGATTTTCCTGCTCCAGATAGACCAACAATAATTACAAAATCTCCTTCATTGATTTCTAAATTTATATTATCTAGTGCTTTTACTCCGCCTGGATAAACAACACCCACATTTTCAAATTTTATCATTTTTTCCCAAAAAAAATAAGGGGTAGTCTTTTAACCACCCCTTATTTCTATATACTATTCGTCGTAAAGACCGAATTCCTCAGCTGCTTGTTTAACAACATCAAATTCTGAGTTATCTGCTTTAACAATATCTGTCCAACCATATATCTCATCCATTACTGCATAACCTTCATCTGTTGATATGTACTCTTTCAATATTGTGTATATTTTAGCTTTCATATCTTCAGGCAAGTCTGATCTAACAGCAACTACGTCGTTAGGAATTTCATCTGTAATTCCTATTGCAACAACTTTTTCACCCACATCTAATTGAGTTTTTCTTAAGGTTCTTCGTGCGTCATCATATGTAACACCGAATTTGTGATCTCCATTGTATAGAGCTGTTATAACTCCATCATGTGAACCCGCAAATACTTGGGTAATATCTTTTGTGTAGTCAATACCCATATTTTTCAATTGAAGTGAAGGATATAGGTAACCAGAAGTTGATCCTTCTTCAACGAATACAACTGTGTTACCAACCATTGACTTCAAGTCAGCTTCACAAGCATAACCTGGGCTAACAGTTCCATTGTCTCTTACTTCAGGTTCCAAACCATTATCTCCAAAACTCCAACCTACTTGTAGCGCTGCTACATCTGGTGGTGTTGTTTCTGATCCTGTAACTAGTGTTTGAACGCCATTGATATTCTCAAATGCTCCGATTACAGGTGGAGAGGTACAAACACTAGTGTCAGTTGTCCAAAATGTTCCATGATAAGAACCAGATCCATAACGTACAACTTTAGCTACTGCTTCAATTCTTTTAGGAAATACATTAAGAGCATTCACATAACCTAATGTGTTAAATGCACCTATGTCAGCCTGACCAGAACCCATTGCTACCAATAAACCAGAGAAATCACTGGTTACAAATCCTTCAACCTCAATACCTAATCCATCAGAAAGTACTTTCATTAATGGTTTTATATTGTCTTGTAGATCTGTTTGCTCTGCACTAGGGATAAATCCAAAAGTAATTTTATCAAGAACTGGAGCAACAGTTGTTGCTGGTGATTCAAGAGATTCAGATTCTTCCACGACTGCAGGTTCTTCTACTGTTTCTTCTGCTGAGCCGCCACATGCGACTAACAACATAGAAAGACAAAGTAGAATAAGAAATGTTTTTTTCACATTACCTCCGCTTAACTTACTCTCATATTAACGAAACTTATTTTAGGAGTATTAAATTTTAAGTAAATTTTAAGAATTTTAATTCGTAGGGATGTAGCCAAATTCTCTGCTTACGATATTTCCATTAGTATCAAAGATAATTGTTATTGGTTGACCAACTACCTGTAACTCATCTCGTAACTCACTTGTTGAAAATCCAATTGTTAAATTACCTATTAAATTATTTTTAACCCACTCCATTGTTGGCTCTACATCACTATGAGCAAGTGCAATGATGTCATAAGTTTTTGATAGTTCAACTAGATTGTTTTCTAAGAGAGGCAACTCCTCTCGACATATTCCTCAGTAGTCAGCCCAAAAAACTACGAGTGTATTTTTATTTGTTAAATCCTTTTCAACAAATTCTCCGAATTCGTTTTTATAAGTTAAGATTTTTTCTGTTGTGTTTTCTGTATCACTAATCTGCATATCGTTATTTTCACTTACAACAGATGAAGGAGTAGAACAAAAACTGATTAATAATATAAAAATTAACTTCTTCATAGTTCTATTTTACTTATATACGGATTAAACATTGTTATCCTTAACCTATGAAGATTGGTCTTTTATCTGTTGGTACTGAAATTCTTTTAGGAGATACTGTAAATACAAATCTGTCAAAACTTGGTTCTCAGCTATATAATTCTGGAAATTCACTCACGCATGAAATTACCGTTCCCGATATAGAAGAAGAAATAATTAAAGGATTTAGTTTTTTGTATGATAATTGTGATGTTGTCATTACATGTGGGGGGTTAGGCCCCACTGAAGACGATATTACTCGTGAGGTTATATCGAAACATCTCAATATCGAATTAATCCTTGATGAAGACCACGTTGCTTTTATGAAAAATAGGTGGCAGGCTAGAGGGCTGTTGATGCCAGAAACTAATGTTAAACAAGCATTTTTGCCGAAAGGTTCTCTGAAGTTAAACAACACTCAAGGTACTGCTCCAGGTTCGTTAATTGAAATCGATGAAAAGAAAATATATATCTTTCCTGGTCCACCAAGGGAGTTTATACCATTAGTAACCGATGAGTTGATCCCAAGATTAATTCAAGAAACTAATAAAGATCCTAAAAACTATCAGTTTATACTTTTTTACAACCAGGCAGAATCTTCACTTGCACAGGGTATTAATGAATTCAAACCAGAAGGAATAGACATTGCTTACTTGGCAAGTAAAGGAATTATAAAACTACGATATGATAAAAACTCAATATCTAATGATGATGAAAGCAACTTCATTGAAAATATCCGAAATAAATATTCAGAGGACATCATTGCATATGAAAATATAGATATATCAAAAATTTTGCTGGACTTATTTTCTGAAAAAGAAATCACTCTTTCCATTATTGAGAGTATTACTGGAGGTGAGCTTTCCTCCAAAATAACTAAAAATCCTGGTGCAAGTTCTGTATTGAAAGGTAGTTCTGTCGTTTACACTAATGATTCAAAAAATCTTCTTCTTGATGAAGAATATAATTTAAAAAATTGGCCTGAATTAACTGAAATCTTATCAGATAAAGGCTTAGAATATTACTCTAGCGATATTTGCTTAAGTATTCTTGGTGAAGCTGGTCCAATCTCATCAAGTAAGTATGGAATTGGAGAAATATTTATATCTATTGCAAATAATTCTCAAAACATCTCTACAAAACATAAACTTAACGGAAACAGGGAAGAAATTATACAAAGATCAGTTAATAAGGCTTTATGGGAACTAATAAAATTCGTTAAAAACTTGAATTAGAACAAATGTTCTATTAAAATTTGTCTTACTAAGATGTTTTAATATAAATTAATTAATCTAACTAGGAGATAAAAATGGATAAAGACAGGGCAAAGAAACTAGAAACAGTGTTCGAACAAATTGAAAAACAATTTGGCGAAGGCTCGTTAATGAAATTAGGCACTGAAAATATAAAACAGGTACCCGCAATTTCAACTGGTGCGTTATCAATAGATTTAGCTTTAGGCATAGGTGGTATTCCTAAAGGAAGAGTTGTGGAGATTTATGGCCCTGAAAGTTCAGGTAAGACTACGTTATCTCTACATGTTGCAGCAGAAGCTCAAAAAGCTGGTGGAGTAGCCGCTTTTATTGATGCAGAACACGCACTAGATCCAGTTTATGCATCTGCACTTGGTGTTGATGTGGATGAATTACTCGTATCGCAACCCGACACAGGTGAACAAGCTTTAGAGATTGCCGATATGCTTATTGAATCAGGGGGTGTAGACATAGTTGTTATTGACTCTGTTGCAGCGCTTGTGCCAAAGGCTGAAATTGATGGAGAAATGGGGCAGTCACATGTTGGATTGCAAGCACGTTTAATGTCACAAGCACTTCGTAAATTAACTGCATCCATTAACAAAACACAAACAACTGTCATTTTTATAAACCAAATACGTGAAAAAATTGGTGTGATGTGGGGATCACCAGAAACCACTAGTGGTGGAAGAGCCTTGAAATTTTATGCTTCAGTTCGCATAGACATTAGAAGAATAGAAACACTAAAAGTTGGTGCTGAAATGATAGGTAATAGGGTAAGAGCAAAAATTGTAAAAAATAAAGTTGCACCACCTTTTAAAGAAGCTCAATTCGATATCATGTTTGGAAAAGGGATTTCACGTGAAGGTAGTTTGCTTGACGTAGGTGTAGAACATGGAATTGTACGAAAAGGTGGAGCATGGTTTACATACGATGATGTTCAGTTAGGTCAAGGTAAAGAAAACTCTAAAAACTACTTAAGAGAAAACCCAGATCTAGCACTTCAACTAGAAAATGATGTTTATAAAGCAGTTGGAATGATTGAATCAGATGTAGAAGACGAAATTGTAGAAGATGCTGATGAAAATAAAGCTGCTAATAAAGAAAAATAATATATATATTTTTTAAAAACATTCATATAATTTAGTTGTGAAAACAACTGTTGAATTATCTAAAACCATGAAAGCTAAACCATCTAGACATGGTCTAAGTTATTTTGTAAAAACTTTTGGTTGTCAGATGAATGAACATGATTCTGAAAGAATAGCTGGTTTGTTTGAACATGATGGCATGTTAAAAGCACCAGATATTGAAAATGCAGATGTTTTATTTATTAATACCTGCACAATTAGAGAAAATGCTGATGACAAATTGTATGGTACATTAGGTCAACTCAAAAAATGGAAGAGTGAGAAATCTAACAGAAAGTTATTAGTAGGTGGTTGTGCTGCTCAAAAAGACAAAGAACTTGTAAGAGAGCGTGCACCTTGGGTAGATGTTGTTATAGGTACGCACAATTTAACTAATATCGTTAATTTATTAAATCAAAGTGAAGATTGGGGTCCCATTACAGAGGTTATTGATGAAATAGAATCCTTACCTACTGATGCCCCTTCAATTCGAGAGTCTGAAGTTTCTGCATGGTTGACAATTCAAATAGGGTGTAATAATAGTTGCACTTTTTGTATTGTTCCCTCTGTACGAGGTCCAGAAATAAGTAGACGACCATCTGATATCGTCAACGAAGCTTTAGCTATGGTTAATAGTGGTGTAAAAGAAATAACTCTACTTGGTCAAAATGTTAATTCCTATGGTAGGGACCTTAAAATTAATGGTTCTTCCAAACCTTATTTTACAGAATTACTTACTGAACTAAATAATGTAGAAGGATTAAAACGTATAAGATTTACCTCACCTCATCCTAAAGATTTTAAATCTGAAACACTATCAGCAGTTAATGATTTATCAAAAGTTACAAATCAAATCCACATGCCCCTCCAAAGTGGTAGTAATAAAATATTACGTAAAATGCAAAGAGGTTACACACAAGAAAAATTTATTAATAAACTTTCTCTCGCCAAGGAAACCATAAACAAT